>Ga0255783_10005025_pt1 | contig 11954 bp, 13 predicted proteins | sample 011ome_22_FD_179981 | JGI IMG/M metagenome (GOLD analysis project Ga0255783, IMG submission 179981) | Coastal salt marsh microbial communities from the Groves Creek Marsh, Skidaway Island, Georgia - 011507BT metaG (version 2) | ecosystem: Environmental > Aquatic > Marine > Intertidal zone >... | reverse complement strand
CGTAATTATGGTGATATGCCAATCCAGTGCCATGATTGTGAAAATTCGTTTTTCTACCAACGGGCCAATTGAGTAGAACAAGTGGCGGGGTGGTTCGGCACCGCTGTCGATCCCGCAAATTGGCGGCATATCTGCCAAAAATGACGCAAATCGGTGCACCTTTGCGCTTTGTCTGCCCAAATTGCACATCACCCTTGCCAATCCGCCCTTGGCGGCGTTTACCCGGCTGGCGCGCCATTGTTTTGAGCGTTTACATCGGGCTTTTCATCGGTGCGGTCGGGTTTCAATTGGAACCCACCTCTCTGGTGACGCTGAAAGTGGCCTTGATGACGACACAGACAATATTTATCGATTTTTTAACGCCACCCAAAGCTGGGTCAGATCGCTTTATACCGCGCTATAAATCATCACGCTGGGAATAGATCATTAGCGACCCAAAACACGGTCAATCGCCTTGCTTGTATAATCAACCATCGGGATAATCCGCGCATAATTCATGTGGCGCGGGCCAATAACGCCAATCGCTCCAATGATCGACCGGTCATTATTCTGATACGGCGCAATCACCAATGAACAGCCGGTGCTGGCAAAAAGATTGTTTTCAGCGCCAATAAAAATTTTCACCCCATCGCCATCGCGTGTTGCATTTAAAAGCCGAAGCGCATTTTCGCGCGCATCCAACGCATCAAAAAGTCCGCGAATTTTGGCAAGGCCTTCCACCGCCTGAACATCATCAAGAAGATTAGCCTGGCCACGCAAAATAAGCGCCGCATCATCACCGCCGATACCATCTGACCAGATGCCAAGTCCCTGTTCGACAAGCGCGGTGGTCAGCTCGTCAAGTTCGGCCTTGTGGTGGGCAATTTCATTGCGGATCAGGTTTGCCGCATGGATCATGCTGTTATTTTTCAATTTGGCATTCATATAATTCGCCGCGCGCGTCATCGCTGACGCTGGAACGCCGGCGGGTAAATCAATCAACCGGTTTTCAACCTGCCCGTCCGACCGCACCAAAACCGCCAAGGCACGATCAACGCCGATTGGGACAAATTCAAAATGCTGTAACTCGGCTTCGCTGCTTGGCGACAATACCAGACTGGCGCAATTCGACAGACCCGACAGCGTTTTGCTGGTTTTATCAAGAAGCTGGTTAAGGCTGATTCCACGCGCCGCACATTCGCTGTCAATCGACTGGCGCTGCTCTGCCAGAATATCGCGGTTAAATTCCATCAGCCCATCAACAAAAAGCCGAAGGCCGGTTTCAGTTGGCACACGACCAGCCGATGTATGCGGGGCAAATAAAAGCCCTGCATCTTCAAGATCGCTCATCTTGCTTCGGATCGAGGCGGGCGAAAAGTCAAATTTGCCTGATCGGGCAAGCCGGCTTGACCCAACCGGCAAGCCATCTTCCAAATAGGCCGAGACCAACTCATGGAAAATTTCCATGCTGCGCGGCTTTAGGTCCGTTATACTGGCATCTGTCATGCAAAAAATTTAGGATAGCCCAAGCCGTTTGGTCAATCAAAGAAACAGAGATGCGGCAAATTAACTTATCCCTTTACTTCACTGGCATATCGCTTTAACCAGCTCGAACGCTGCAACAAAGGATATTTATCATGACACGCCCTTCCGGCCGCGCCCTTGACGCGCTTCGCTCTGTTTCACTTGAACCATCGGTTTCGCTTCATGCCGAAGGATCATGCTTTGCCAAATTTGGCAACACGCATGTTCTGTGCACAGCGTCAATTGACGAGCGCATCCCCGGATTTTTACGCAATAGCGGCAAGGGCTGGGTAACCGCTGAATATGGTATGTTGCCACGTTCAACCCATAGCCGCATCGACCGTGAAGCTGCACGCGGGAAACAAGGTGGCCGCACGCTCGAAATCCAACGTCTAATCGGACGATCGCTTCGTGCTGTTGTCAATCTTGGCGCGCTTGGCGAACGCCAGATCAAAATTGACTGTGACGTGATTCAAGCAGATGGCGGCACGCGGACAGCCGCCATCACCGGCGCATGGGTTGCGCTGCGGATTGCCTGCGAAAGATTGCTTTTGGCAGGCACGATCACTCAATCACCGCTGACCGGTCAGGTGGCCGCCATTTCATGCGGCATCTATCAAGGTCAAGCCGTTCTGGATCTTGATTATGACGAAGATAGCGCCGCCGAAATTGACGCAAATTTCATTCTGACCGCCGATGGCCAGCTTGTTGAAATTCAGGCAACTGGCGAAGAACATCCTTTTTCACGGGCCAGCCTGAACGAAATGCTGGATTTGGCCGAAACCGGCTGCAACAGGCTGTTCGATCTGCAATGCCGTGCGGTTCAAGATGCCGGTTTTTAAAAAGCCCGAACAAAGATGAAAGATCCGATCATGAGCGATCGCCAATTTACCGAAGATACTCTTGTCATTGCCACGCACAATGCTGGCAAGATGCGCGAAATTGGCGCGCTATTTGCCGGTTTTGATATTGATATTTTATCGGCTGCTGATCTTGGTCTTGCTGAACCTGATGAAACCGAAACCAGCTTTACCGGCAATGCAATCTTAAAGGCACGTGAAGCGGCCATGGCGTCGGGCAAACCGGCACTTGCCGATGATTCGGGTTTGGCGGTGATGGCCCTTGATGGCGCCCCGGGAATCTGTTCGGCACGCTGGGCCGGACCGGATCGTGATTTCACCCTTGCCATGGATGCTGTCGAAGCCGCGCTTGCAAAAACCGGCAGCGTCAATTATGGCGCCGAATTTATTTGTGCGCTTGCAATTGTCTGGCCGGATGGGGATGAGGTTTGCGTCGAAGGCAAAGTGAAAGGCCAGCTTATATTTCCAGCGCGTGGCACAATGGGATTTGGCTATGATCCGATTTTTCAACCCGATGGTCACACGATCAGTTTTGGCGAAATGAACCCTGATACCAAACATACCATTAGCCATCGCGCCGATGCATTTGCGCAATTGCTGGCACGCTGTTTTGGCAAAGCCGATGGCCGATAACAGACAATCAATGGTTTTTGATCAGGCCAACCGGCCTTTTGCGCTTTATCTTCATTGGCCTTTCTGCCGTGCCAAATGCCCCTATTGCGATTTCAATTCGCATGTCAGCAATGATGTCGATAGCAAGATTTTTGGCGATGCCTTATGCACCGAAATGACGCATATGGCGTCGTTGATGCCATCACGCCCACCACTATCAAGCCTGTTTTTTGGCGGCGGCACGCCATCATTAATGCCGCCTATATTGGTTGAAAGATTGATCCGCCATGCCGAAGATTTATTTGGCTTTACCGATGATATCGAAATCACCGCCGAAGCCAACCCGACCTCAGTTGAAGCAGAAGCCATGCTGGGATTTCAAAAAGCCGGCGTGAACCGTGTTTCAATGGGGGTGCAATCGCTTGATGATGCCAGTTTAAAATTTCTCGGCCGTGAACATTCGGCTGCCGATGCGCTATACGCGCTTGATAAGGTCAAAAAGGCCTTTGAGCGCGTCTCGATTGATTTGATTTATGCGCTTCCCAATCAAAGCCCAAAAGCATGGCAAGCCATGCTTGGTCAGGCCTTGTCGCTTGGGCTTGGGCATTTATCTTTATATCAATTGACGATCGAAGCTGGAACCGTTTTCCACACAAGACAGCAGCGTGGTGAGGTGATGGCGCTTGATGATGACCGCGCTGCCGATCTATATGAAATGACGCAGCAAATGACCCATGCCGCGGGCTTGCCAGCCTATGAAATTTCCAATCATGCGGCACCTGGTCAGGAATGTTGGCATAATCTAACCTATTGGCAAGCGGGTGACTGGCTTGGTGTTGGGCCTGGCGCGCATGGCCGGTTTGCATTGTTTGATCCAGCCAAAAATATTGCGCTCCGCAACGCCACTGTGACAAGACGCAGTCCGGCAGGATGGCTAGATGCGGTCGCGGCAAAAAGCCATGGCATCAACGAGACGCAAATTGACTCGCCGGCTGATTGGGCGAGCGAAATGGTGATGATGGGGCTTCGCCTAACAAACGGTATTGATCTTGACGTGATCAAAAATCTTTGTGGGCCATGTGATGACTGGCTTGATGGTGATGGCGTTGAACAAGCGATTGCCGCTGGTTGGCTTCGGCGCATGCCAAATCAATCCAGATTAATCGCCAGTTATGATGGGCGGCTGCGGTTAAATCATATTTTATCAACCATTCTGCGCTAGCCAAACCAGCAATATGGATCCCTAACTAGCCCAGCAGCAATTTTGACGATTAAATTTTGTTTGGTGCCGGACGAATGATCTTGGCCTCGCCCTTGTTAATTTTGCGTAATTCAAAACTGCGTATATTGCGGCCATTTGGCAGCAGGCGAAACGCCCCGCTGTAGCCTTGAAAGCCACTATTGCTTACAAGCTGTTTTGACCAATCGCTACGATTTGATTTTGCCAAAGCCGCGACAAGCGCCATCGCATCAAACCCCACTCGCGCCAATTGACCTGCCGGTTCTGCCCAGATTTCAGTCCAGTCAGCATCAAAACGCGCATCAAGATTGCTTGGCCGTGTTGAAAATACCCCGCCTTGAAGCGATGGTTCAACCAAAAGCTGATGCTGATTCCATAAGGCATTGCCAAGATAAAGCGCACGATCCGGCCCAACATCATAAAAGGCAAGGACCGGCGCGGCGCGAAGCGCAAAAGCCGGATCACCAGCAAAAATCACCGCATCAAAAGGGCTGTCAGCAAGTGCCGCTTCATCAGTTGGCGCGGTATAGCGGGTAAAAGTGCGAATGGCATTTTTCAGATTGGTTTCATCGGCAAGTTCATCATCGCTTAGCACGCGTACCGCTTCAGGCGTTAACCCAAAATCGGCCAAACGTTGGCTTGCATGTGTCAATAGACGTTGCCCAAAAAGCGAATCTTGCGCAATCAGGGCAAAGCGGCGTTTGCCCACGCTGACTGCATGACCAAGCAAACCATCAAGCTGCTGTTCGGGAAGATAACCCATCAACCAGCGATCGGCACCAGCAACATCGACATTATTTGACAGCAATAGCATTGGTGGCCGCGTGCGACCATCGCGAAGCTGATCGGTGACAGCGCGCGCTTGCGCCACCGCATCAGTGAAAAGTGGGCCAATGAAAATATCAACATCACCATTCAAGCCAGTTATTGCCGCATTGCCAGCGGTTTCACCACCCTTTGTGTCGAGAAATAAAATCTCGATCTTGGGGTTGTTGATTTTGAATAAGGCCATTTCAACGCTTCGCCGGATTTCCATACCAAGCGCTGCATATTCACCACTTAACGGCACCAAAAGCCCAACGCGAATCACCCCCCCACCTTTTGGCGGCATCTCAAAAACCGGCTCAAAGCTTTGCGGCCGGATCCGGCTTGATAAAGACGCAAACGCCGCATCAAGTGCATCATCACTTAGCGACGGATCAGCGCCAATCGGTATCGTTGGTTCAGTGGTTTCAATCACTTTATCATCAGTCTGAAATTGCCAGATGATCGAATCCATAATTGCATTTGCCGCGGCAAGATCGGTTGTGCCGTCCTGATCAGGTTTTTTGACATCTAGAGATTTGTCTTGAGACGATATGTCTGGTGCGGTTCGATTAATGGCTGATCTGGTCTGGCTTGATGACCCAGATGATGCGGGAAGTTTTGGTACGGATGAGCTTTGTTGCGTTTGTGATGACAAGGCTATTTTTGATACGGCCGGAATCGATGATGACGGCGTGGTGGCCGTTTGACAGCCAGCAAGCGCAATCATCGTGACAGCCGCAATCAACCCTTTGGCCTGCCGCCAGAAAAAATGACAATCCTTAATCAAGCTTTGGTCTGATTGGTTTGCCCGGTCAATTTCAAACATATTTTGCATATCCAAAACATCCTAACAAATTTTGGCATTTTTTTGTTCAGCTTTCATAGAAATTTCAGCCAATATTGCCCAAAATATGCCCCCAGGATTGGTCGCATTTTACCATGACGGCTCTGACAAAGCTTGTCATTGTTGCAAATTTGGATCCAGCATCATTCCCAGTCAAACCATGATTGCCTTGCATTATGCACTTGTGAGGTATCTTACCATCACCCTATACTGACCGTCTTATCCATGCAATTCAGGCGGCCAAAATCATGACGCAAAGCGCGGGACAATTAGTGGTCATCGCAACACCGATTGGCAATCTTGGCGATTTATCGCCGCGCGCGGCCGAATGGCTAAAAAAAGCCGATATTCTGGCCTGTGAAGATACCAGAATGACACGCAAATTATTGACGCTAACCGGTTTGCGTACAGCAGCAAAATTCATGCCCTATCATGATCATAATGGCAAAACCATGCGGCCAAAGCTGCTTGACGCCTTGCAAAGCGGTAAGGTGATTGCGCTTGTAAGCGATGCTGGCACGCCGCTTGTTTCCGACCCCGGATACAAGCTTGTTGCCGCTTGCCATGATGCGGGGATTTCGGTCACGGCAATCCCCGGACCAAGCGCAGTTCTGGCTGGTCTGGCCGCCGCAGGCCTGCCAAGTGATCGGTTTTTATTTGCCGGATTTGTGCCACATAGTCAGAAAGCCGCAAAAACGACCTTTCGTAAATTTGCCAATCTTAGCGTCACAAGCATCTGGTTTGACTCACCGCGCCGTCTTGGTGCCAGCTTGCAAATGATGCATGAAATATTTGGCGATCGGCTGGCCGTCATTGCCCGCGAATTAACTAAATTGCATGAATCCTATCACCGTGACACGCTGGCGCTGCTTGCCGAATTTTATCAACAAACCTCACCACCCAAAGGCGAAATCGTCATTCTGGTTAACGGCATGACGGCAAGCGATGATACATTTGACACCGCCAAGTTAACCGCAATGCTTCGCGAAGAAATGCAGGCAACAAGCCTCCGTGATGCGGTGCAGACGGTTAGCCAGATTTCCGGCCAATCGCGGAAAATCATCTATTCACTGGCCATTGATCTTGACACGGAAAATTGATCGCTAGCCAAATAGCGCGATAAAAGCAACGCCAAATCATCAGCATCGCCAGTTGGCCGAAAACGCGGCCGGTTTGCCGAATTCAAAGTGTGCTGGTTTTTATGGTTCAAGGGCTATCGACTAATCGCCCGACGGTGACGCTGCGCCGCTGGCGAAATCGATCTGATTTTGCGGCGTCGCAATCGTTTGATTTTTGCCGAAGTAAAATATCGTCAGCATGGCATGACCGACCAGATTTTATTGCGACGCCAGCAACAGCACATCACCAAAGCGGCATCATTATTCCTTGCCAAGAATCCGACATTCACAACTTTTGATTGCCAATTTGATTTCATCATCATGCAAGCTTTACAAAACTTTGGGATTGGCAAGATTACCCATATTCATAATGCATGGTGATTTGCCGCAAATGACCTTGACCGATGATTCGCAAAGCGTCACATTAGAGGCATCAGAACTCAAGCGATTAGGAATGCACATATGCCAGCTGTTCATCGGGCGCGTTTCGTGCCAACTGCCATTTTTCTCTTGCTTGCAAGCGTTGGCCTTTCAGGTTGCGCCAGCGCCGTTATTGGCGTTGGAACGGCTGCCGTTGCTGCCTCGACAACCGAAAAGGGGTTTTCCACATCGGTCGCTGATACCCAAATCCGTGCCAAGCTGATCGACCAGTTTATCAAAAGCAACTTTTCGCTTGTGACCGCAGTTGATGTTTCAGTGAATGATGGGGCGGTTCTGCTGACTGGGAAGGTGAAAACACCTGAAGAAAAAATATTGGCAACAAAATTAGCATGGGAAATTCGCGGGGTTCGCGAAGTGGTCAATGAATTGCAGGTTACTGATTCATCCTCGATCAAGGATATTGCCAAGGATCTTGCCGCAAGCGCGACCTTGCGCACCAAGCTCATCACCGACAGCAATATTTCATCACTGAATTTCAGCATTGATGTTGTCAATGGCACAATCTATTTGTCAGGTGTTGCCGCAAATGCTGATGAGATGGACCGTGTGGTCACGCATGCGCGTGATGTTCGCTTTACCCAGCAGGTGGTGAATTACATCATTCTGCAAACCGACAAGCGGCTGTAATTCATCCGATGAGTCTTTCAATTGCCATTCAGATGGATCCAGTCGAAACGCTTCAGATCGCCGGAGACACAACCTTTGCACTTGGGCTTGAAGCACAAAAACGCGGCCATAGCCTTTGGTATTACACATCTGACAAGCTAAGCCTGAATGAGGGTAGCATTACCGCCCACGGGCAGGATGTCGTCTTTTATGACCAGGCTGGCGCGCATTTTAAAACCGGCACAATCGAAACACGGCCATTGCAGGAATTTGACGTTATTTTGATGCGCCAAGATCCGCCATTCGATATGGCCTATATCACCGCAACACATTTGCTGGAAATGCTTGGTCCGCAAACCATGGTTGTCAACAACCCGGCCGAAGTCCGAAACGCACCGGAAAAGCTGCTCGTCACTCTTTATCCCAATTTGATGCCAGCAACATTGATCAGCCGTGATCCGGAAACAATTATGGCGTTTCGCCAGAAGCATAAAGACATCATCATTAAGCCGCTGTTTGGCAATGGTGGTGCTGGCGTCTTCCGATTGCAGCCAAATGATCAGAATTTAAGCTCGCTTTTGGAAATTTTTTTTGGTGCCAGCCGCGAACCAGTCATGGTGCAAGCCTATCTTCCTTCGGTTCGTGATGGTGATAAGCGCGTCATTCTGGTTGATGGTGAAGCTGTTGGCGCCGTCAACCGGATTCCCAATGAAGGCGAGGCTCGATCAAATTTCCATGTTGGTGGCAGCGCGGCCAAAACCGAATTGACCGATCGTGATCTGGCAATCTGCGCCGCCATTGGCCCCGAATTACGCCGCCGCGGCTTATTGTTTGTCGGTATAGATATCATTGGCGATTACATGACTGAAATCAACGTAACCTCGCCAACCGGCATTCGCGAAATTCAGCATCTATCAGGCATTGATATTGCGGCATTGACATGGGATACGATTGAACGCAAACACCCAACCTATGCAAGCAACGGCATTGCCCGATAAATTAAGGCTTTGGCAAGCGCGGCGCGGCCAACCTTGTCATCACCAGCAAGACCGGCAATCGTACGCGAAACCTGCATGATTTTATGATAGGTGCGCGCCAATAAGTTCACCTGATCCATTGCTGTTCACAGCAGATCTTGGGCCGCAACATCCATCATGATTTGTTGATCAAGCTGGTCAATGCTGATACGGGCATTGGCACGAATAACCCCTTGGTTGTGACGCGCACCAAATTGACGTGCCGCGGCCACGCGCGTGGCAACAATCTGGCTTGATTCACCGCTTGCCTCTTTCAGCAGGGTGCTGGCACTGATCTCAGGCACTTCAATAATCAGATCAAAACGATCCATCATTGGCCCCGAAATCTTGGTCTGATAATTTTGGCCGCAGGCTGGTGCTCGACCACAGGCACGCGCTCAATCGCCAAGATAGCCACAGCGACAGGGATTCATTGCCACAACAAGCTGAAACCGCGCCGGATAGATGACGTGATGGTTAGCGCGGGCAACGACAGCTGATCCGGTTTCAAGTGGTTGGCGAAGCGAATCAAGAACAACTTGCGAAAATCCAGCCAGCTCATCAAGAAATAAAACCCCATGATTTGCCAAGGAAATTTCACCCAGCTTGGCGCGTAAACCGCCAACAATAAGTGTCGCCATTGACGCCGAATGATTCGGCTCACGAAAAGGGCGGTTCTGGATAAGGCCGCCTTCGACGAGATTGCCGGCAACCTAATGCAACATCGTAACCTCAAGCGCTTCTGCCGGATTCAAAGGCGGTAACAGACCGGCAGGCCGTGTGGCCAGCATGGATTTGCCAACACCGGGCAGGCCAACCATTAAAAGATGATGGCCACCCGCAGCGGCAATTTCTAGAACACGGCGTGCGGTGTCTTGGCCTTTCCGATCAGCAAGATTAGGCATATTCTGTCGAGCTGGTGCCATTTTTGGCGTTGGCAGATGCAAAAACTTGACGACCATGAATATGATTGACCAGACTAGGCGGAACGATGATTGACAAGCCCTCAGCCCATGCCGCTTCACTGCCGCAATCATGTGGGCGAATCAAATCGCGGCTTGCCGCCGCCGCAGCAATTACCGCTGGCAAGACACCTCATACCGGCTGTATTGCCCAATCAAGTGCCAATTCGCCAAGCACAAGCGCATCTTCAACCGCATCACGCAGTACCGCGCCCATAGCCACCATCAAGCCAAGGACAATATTAATCTGAACCGTGACGGCAATCGTCTCAATGCTCCGAAATACGATCGTATGAATTTGTGCGTGCATTGATATCAGCCCGACAGATCAACCAAAAAGACCAGGCGCCGAATGTGTGAGGAAAAAATTTTGGTTTCAAGTATATTAGAAAAAACAGCGTTTTACCTGAAATCACCGCTTAAATGCCCACGATTTAGCCATCGTCTAAAGCTGGGATTTCGCCAAAACCAATGGCCCAACAGGCGCACCGCCAAGAACATGCATATGCAGATGTGGCACTTCTTGATTACTGTCCAAACCGGTATTGGAAATCACCCGATAACCAGTTTTGCTGATGCCGGTTAATTCGGCAACACGATGAATGGCTTTGGTAAAAGCAACCATTTCAACGGCGCTAGCAGTCGCCGCAAAATCAGCCCAGTCACAATAAGCACCTTTTGGAATCACCAGAATATGAACAGGGGCCTGCGGGTTGATATCGGCAAAGCTAAGAGTATGTTCATCTTCGTCGATTTTCTGGCACGGAATTTCGCCGCGCAGGATTTTGGCAAAAACATTATTGCTGTCATAGGTCATGATTACAGCTCTTTATGATAATAAAATCCCGGAACATAGGCACCATCAACCTTGGCGTAATGATCATTTGTCGCATAGCGTTTGAAATTGCGTGCCTCAAACGACTGAATAGCGCGATCCTGCGTTGCGCGGACATCAAGATTGATCATCAAAAACCCTTCAGATTTTGCCAGCGCTTCCGCCTCGGCAACAATCATTTGTGCAAGGCCATGACCACGCGCCCAAGGCGCAACAAAGAATGTTGTCAATTGACAGGAAAATTTCTGGGCTTCGTTGTTTTTTGGCGGGCGCAAAATCTGACAGCTGCCAGCAATCACCTTATCGAGACGTGCCAAGATCAAATGCCGGTCGGGGATCATCTGCACCCCACGCCAGTAATCTTCCATCACCGATTTTGGTGGCGGCGACAACCAGCCAAAACCACCACCGGCAAGAATTGCCGCTTCGGCCGCATCACTCAATTCATGAATATCGCGTCCGGTTAACTGATCCACCGTTTCGACAGACAGTTTGGCAATATGATCACGAGGAATCTCGGGTGTCATTTGTCTTTCCTTTTTGGCAAGCCAATGAGGCGCGGCACAGGCACGGTCGCTTTAGGCTTTGGAATACCGTCGACGCCAATAGGGAAAAATAGGCACAAAATTAATAAGGTCAACTATCTTGTTCTAGCACAAAAAAGATTTTTCACCAATTGACGCCTATTCACAGATTTGTGAGTCATCACAAAATCGAATTAGGATGCGGTAAGCCTTTCAATTTCATCAATGAATCGCTGACATTCACTTGCTGACAGCCGGCTGATATTCTGCGCCAAAAGATTGGCAAGATACACCGCCTCGGCGGGTTGATTGCGAACATCAATTGATGGTTTTGGGTGCGACAGGTTGGCCAACCGTTTCAATTCTTCAGCATCGTCCCAAATCAGCCCAAGCCAGACACATATCTGATCGACAACAACTGGCGATGGCTGACCACGCGCACCAGTTTCAAGCGCTGATATATAGGCTTTAGAAACGCCCAAAAATTCGGCTTGCTGTTGCTGAGTCAGGCTTTTCTGACGTCGCCATTCGCGTATTTTCAAGCCAAAGGGCGTCATCGCTATCGGTTCCGTTGGCGGCGCAATAA
>Ga0255783_10004994_pt1 | contig 11990 bp, 8 predicted proteins | sample 011ome_22_FD_179981 | JGI IMG/M metagenome (GOLD analysis project Ga0255783, IMG submission 179981) | Coastal salt marsh microbial communities from the Groves Creek Marsh, Skidaway Island, Georgia - 011507BT metaG (version 2) | ecosystem: Environmental > Aquatic > Marine > Intertidal zone > Salt... | reverse complement strand
AATCAGCTCGAGACTTCTACCGGAAAACCAAAAGTTATCTCCAGGATTGAGTTTAGCAACGAAATACTCTTCGATGTTTCCCAAATATCCACCGCGCTGCATTTTCACTTTGAGCATGGCATCGCTCACGATGGTGCCCATGCTCAAACGATGCCGCATGGCAACGAGACGACTGGTTACTTTATAAAGCCCATCTTCAACCACTACTTTGTGAAATTCATCGTAGCCATTGAGTGAGTTTCCACCATTAACTATGAAGCTCAAACACCAATTCCACTCATCTTCAGAAATGGATTCACAGCAGAAAGTTGAACGCACCTCTTCGAATATTTCATTGGGGCGGAATCCGTCAGAAACAGCCAGCGTAACCAAATATTGAATCAACACATCAAACGACCGGATGAATGGCAAGCGACTTTCAGTTAACTCTTTATCCACTGCTTCGCGCAATGCTGCAGCTTCGATCAACTCGAGCGAATGTGTTGGAAGAAAATAAATGGTGCTTGTAGCGCCTGGTTGGTGGCCGCTTCTTCCCGCGCGCTGCATGAAGCGCGAAACGCCTTTTGGCCCACCAACTTGTATGATGGTATCGACCGGCCTGAAATCGACACCTAGATCAAGGCTTGACGTGCAAATCACCACCTTCAGTCGCCCATCATACAATGCATCTTCTACCCAATGGCGTGTTTCTCGGCTCATCGACCCATGATGAAGGGCCACAATCCCCGCAAAGTCGGGCGAATGTTCCAATAATTTTTGATACCAAATTTCAGCTTGTCCGCGCGTGTTCAAGAAGATCAAGGTGCTTTCGCTGCGCAATAGTATTGGGATGATTTTATCAATCAGTCTGATGCCTAAATGGCCTGTCCAAGGCAAAGTTTCCAACTCATCAGGAAAGACCGATTTCACGACATATTTCTTTTTGATTTCGCTCTTGATGATGACTTTGGGCTTGTTTTCGTGCCAACTTCCGAGCAGCACTTGCAGCGACTCATCCATGTTTCCGATGGTGGCAGAAATTCCCCAAATCTGCAATCGAGGAGCGATGGTTTTCAAGCGAGAAAGCGCCAGTTCAATTTGTACTCCACGCTTTGAACCTACCAGTTCGTGCCACTCATCCATCACGATGGCTTTCACGTTTTTGAAATAGTTGGCATAGCCTTTTTGTGCGAGTAACACATGAATGGTTTCGGGTGTAGTAATCAGAATATCGGGCGGAGATTTCTTGAGCTTGGTTTTGTCTTTCGTAGAAGTATCTCCGGTGCGTATGGCCACTTTTACTTCCAAGCCCAACCCTTCAGCCGCCTTTTCGGTGGATTGCAAAATTTCTTTTGACAGCGCGCGAATGGGTGTGATCCAGATTGCTTGTAAGCCTTTGCTTTTTTCGATGGTTTCCAGAATAGGAATCATCAACGAATAGGTTTTTCCGCTTCCCGTGGGGGCGTTTACTATGCCATTGAATCCTTCGTTGTAATGCTTCCAAGCAGAATCTTGAAATGGAAAAACCTTCCATCCATTTGAGGCAAACCATTCTTTTGCTCGGACTTGGGTCATAATTCCAATTCCAAAATCATTGCAGTCAGCATCCAAATAAAGCCAACACTGATTCCAAGCTGCGATACTTTTTTGAGGTCTTTTTTCGGTTGAATTGCGGCAATCACAGAAATAATCACAAAGGCGCCTACACTTCGCGCGATCAGCACATCATATAGAGGAAGCTCCTGAAAATACTGCCAAGCACCAAGCGCCATAATGATGCCCGGAATCACACTTACAAATCCGATGGCAATATTGGTAATGCGATACATGCATCAAATGTAAGTGTGGCAAAGGGACGAAAGTCTTGTAAACACAAATAATCTATGTTAACAATGGGCTGCCTAAAAATCATTTTCAACAAACATCGCTAGGCCTTGAACCTTAATAGCTTTGCATTAAATTAATATCCTTTTGTTATGGCTGAGAATGACGATAAAAAGAGAAGAAACCTCACCGTATTGGTTGTGTTGCTCTTGATTACCAACCTTGCCTCACTGTTTCTTTTTTATAACGAACGCCAAGAGAATGTTCAGCTGGTTACAGACAACACGGACCTAACCACAGAGAAGAGCAATTTGACCAGAGAGCTTGAAGACATGCTTGCCAGGTACGACTCTGTTTCTACCGACAATGAAGAGATGATGGCTCAAATAGCAGAGCAAAAAGAGCAAATTGAAAAGATGCTCAAAGAAGCCGAAAAGCATAAAGATGACGCATGGATCATCTATAAATTGAGAAAGGAGGCGTCAACACTGCGCGATGTGATGAAGAATTATTTGGTTACGATTGACTCTTTGAATACCGCAAACCAAGAACTTATTGTGCAAAAAGCGGAAGTAGAAACCAAGCTTAATCAGCAAAAAGAGCAGAATACCGAACTCAGTGATAAAAACGAAAAACTAGCAGAAAAAGTAAAATTGGGATCGAAGCTCAAAGCGGTGGATTTGGTGTCATTCGGACAGCGCGTGAAGAACAGCACCGTGCATAGAGAAACCGATCGTGCGAAAAGAACAGACAAAATTAAAACCTGCTTTACCATCGATAAGAATGAGGTTACGAAGCCAGGTAAAAAAATCATTTACTTGCGCATAGTTGGGCCGGACGGTGAAGTGTTGTCCTACGATCAATCTAAGGATTACATGTTTACTTACGATGGCAAGGAAGGTCTTTACTCGCGCAAAGAAGAGATCATGTATGAAGGCGAAGAAATGGACATGTGCTTGTACTGGGATATGCTCAAAGAGGCTTTGGAAGGAAAATACATTGTGGAGATGTATGCCGAAGACTATTTGATGGGTACGACAAGTTTTGAGTTGAAGTAAGGTTAGAAGAAAGCTCGTGCTTCAACGCCTCCCGTGTGTATAACGCGTAAACCAGGCGATTGTCTGCCGTTATACGTCAGGTTGATTTGCAGGTTATTTGCTAAGTGGCGTTGATAAGATATACCCCAATTTCCGTTCAGTCCAGGTTGCAGACCATCCAACATTTCAAATCCAACGGCACTTCCAGCGGCTCCTGAATAATTGATTTGAACCAAGCTGCCGGTCATCAATAAACTTCCTTTTTCAGGAGAGTTCAAGTTAAACTCCAGCGCGCTTTGTCGCGCAATGGATTTTTCACCGCCTGTCAGTGCTCCTGGTTCGTTGAGCTTGTTTTCTTGTTCCTTATAGTTGAAGGTGAAGCTGAGTCGCCACTTTGCGCCTGGCTGAAGCACTAGTTTGGGTTCAATTTGCTGATAGTGGATATTGAAGTTCCTTGAGCTTAGAATTCCGGCATCGGATTTTGAACTTTTTCGCCCTTGCTCACCGCGCGATTCCAACCCTAGTATTGAAGTGAAGTTCCACCGGAATCCTGCACTGGTTTTTTCGGTTGATCGTGATTCAAACCCGCTGGTGAGAAGGTTTCGCGCGTCCAAGCGCTGGTACGTGATGTCTGCTCCAAACACTGGGTGCGATTGATTGAAATAGAATATATTTCTCAAGTTGGAGGTCGTTGATTGAAGCACAGAATCTGCCAGGTCAAAAAGAAACGGATTGAACTGATCAATCAAATCCAACTCAAGGTTTTTTCGGTCGGCTGCAAATGAAAACTGATCTGAGAAATGGCTGATGACCTTTCGCACGCCTTTTTCGTTGCGCCAAATGGCAGAAGGGCGGAAATACAACGCTTGCGAAAACTGATTTCTAAATACCTTGATGTATTCGTTGGTGGGGACAAACACTTTAAGATAATTGGCTGAGGCTACTTGATCGGCTTGAATGGCTAACTCAAACTCATCCAGCTCCTTTTCGTTGTTGTTGTTGTAGTCAATATGAATGTGTGTTCCTTGGCCTGGAGTGGTTTCAATGTATATAAATTCTCTGCGGTTTTCGAGTCCTGAACCAATTTCATAGAAGGTAGAGGAACTGATGGCACCCTTGAATACCCTGAATTGATATTCAGTTCGTGACAGTAAGGTGTTCTCTTGTTGCTGAGATGTGAGTTCTTTGTTGAGAATGTCCAGGGTCCTGTAGTTTACCCGAACATTTAAACTTGAGTTGCGCATTTTCGTCAGGTTCATTTCGTAGCCGTAAATGCGTGCGAATGTGGCCTTGCCTAAAATGGCCCTGTCTTTCAACCAATCGGTGCGTTCTGAGTAGGAGAGTTTGTGCCTGTTTTTATTGCTATCAGCGGTAGCGATGGAAGCTTCCCACTCCCACCACTTGAACGAAAGGTTACTCAAGGTGTCTGCTCTTGGGTCGAACCGTTTGTTTTCTTCTAAGTCGTCTTTAAAACCAAGTTTCAGTTTCCAAAAGGGAATTGAAATCAACGTGTTATGTTGAAAATAGTCGCTTTTGATCAGTTCACCCTCTTGGTTTGTGAGGCTGGCAGCGTAATTGCCTTTAAGGTTTTTGAAATCCGATGAAACGGAAGCTGAGTTTTGAATTCCTTGAAATGAATTTCCAGCTGTGAATGATTTAATGCCATAGATGGTTTTAAAATTTTTCTCATGCTGTGCCCCGATTTCTGCTCCTAGCACATTCTGATTATCTGGAATTAGCAGGTCTCGAATGTTCCAATCTCGATCAAATTCTACGTCTCGAAATCGTTCGATTTGGGCGAAGTTTTTTTGCAAAAACTCATAATCGACCTTCCCCAATGCACTCCAATGATCTGTGACTTTCTGTTTGCCGTCAATGGTGATTTTAGTGCCCATTCCTAGATCATCGCTTTGATCTAGCGTGCTGAATGTATTGATATCGTTGCTGGTTCCCGCCCACTCCACAGTAGCGTTTACACTTTCGGTAATGGCGTATTCAGCGCGTGCTGTTACCATTTGCCTTTGTTTTGGGGTGATCAATTGAATAACTGGTTCAAACGATCCTTGAGGAACACCATCTATGGGCGGTACCCAAGCGTAAACCCGCCCAAAGGCAAGTTGCTCGGAAAAAACATAATTTCCGTTGCCTTCTCCAACGTTCGAAAAAGTGGCTTGATAAATAGCTTTTTCAGGGATGGTAGTGTAAACCAACACTCCTTCTGCAGCAATTTCAAGGTTCAAAATTGGGTCAAAGTAGCTGGTGTCAACACGATCATACAACAGCTGGTTTTCACTGAAGCCTACAGAGTCAATGCTCGATGCTAGTGTTCGGTTAACGCTGTCGCCCGCAGCCCTGAGCACATCCTTCTGTTGGTCTGTAAGGGGTTGTTGCAAGGGTTGGTTCTTAGCATCTTGTTCTGTATAAAATGCCAAATCAAGCTTCATCCGCTGGCCTGTATAATTTGCAGAACCATATACCAAGGATCGCGCATAATTCCGATCTGAATATTGATATTCTGCCACAATTCTGCGGTCTTTCGTTATCAAGGTTTTAGCTGTAAAAGTGATTTCGGAAGTATTGTAATTGATGACATAATCATTTTCTTGTCCGCGTAGCAATAGCTGACCATCTATGAAAATGCGCTCTGTTCCTGAGAGAACTACGATGAATGGTTCGCCTTCAGCACCGGTAAGTCGATACGGACCTTGGTTTCCTTCTACACCTTGAATGGTTTTTCGTGCAAACTTCCCGCGAGACACCGCACCGCTGGCTTCAAGCTTCAAGGTGCGGGTGGTGTCATTGTTGATCGGAACGATTTCAGTTTCTACCCTTCCTCCCTGCAGCCGTTTGTTGAACTGCATGAAATAGCCTTCGTTTCTTACGGTTTGAAAGTCACCCGCTGTAATTCGAGTATTGTCATCGAAGATTTGAATATATACTTGGTCAAAGTCTTGAAGTTGTTGGGTATTGCCATCAGGTTGAATGGGGATGTTTTGATCGGCTATGGCCGCAACAAGACTGAAGCGTTCGTTAAGCCGACCTGACAATTGGAGGTTCAAACTTGAATTAACGGAAAGGTTTTGATTGTTTCCAGCGCTGATTCCTCGGGATATACTTCCCCTTTTCTCAATATCACCGAAATCTAGCAGATTATCACCTTGTGACTTTCCCGTGGGTCGGAAGGGATTATAAACCCGTTGCCGAGCGATGATCATTGATTCATCTTTGTGTTGATAGGGTTTAGAAAAGTTGAAAGGGAATGTGCGATAGCTAATGGTAATTTCAATTGGGTAAACCAACGAACTATCCAAAATTTTCAATTCAGCTTTTGCAAAGTCGACAGCATACTGCTGCTGTTCTATACCGTTTAGCTCAAAACTTTCAGGGGTAATACTGTTGGTATCAAGTAAGGTTATTGGTCCCGCAATAACTCGCGTTTCCGAAGCACCTTGACCCAGCACAACCTGCACTGAATGAAGCATCAGCGCAAGCAAAATAAGTTTCGAAAACTTTGTGCAATAAAATATTCGAGAAAGGGGCTTCATTGAAAATCCTTCAAATTAACGCTTACCATCGAAGATATCTTGTTCGAAAGTTCATTTATCTTTCGAAGGTCATTGCATAAAGCTTGATAGCGATTCTTAAAACTCTTAGGCATATATTCACGTAGAACTAGGCTACTATGACAAGATTACTTTTTTTCCGTTTTTATCTCGCTACTGCTCTTCGGATGCGGAGGAGAGCAAAAATGCTCCTTTCGAGAAGGTAAGGGAGGAGTGCAAATAGGAGGGGTGTTTCGGGTAAACGAAGTGATGGACATCAGAAGCCTTTATCCATTGGAGATCACTGAGGTTACCGGTTTTAGGGTTGCCAGTCAAGTCTACGAAAGCATGGTGCGCTTCGATCAGGCAACGCTTGAACCCATACCGGGCTTAGCAGAAAGCTGGGAGGCCAATGAAAATGCTACAGAATGGACTTTTCGTCTGAGAAAAGGAGTGAAGTTCCACGATGATCCATGTTTTTCAGGGGGTAAAGGAAGAGAACTCAATGCTGAAGATATTAAGTATTGCTTCGAGCAATTGTGCACGCCCAGTTCAAACAATCAAATGTTTTGGCTCGTGAAGGAGCGCTTGCGGGGAGCACATGAATACTATAAGGCAAAACTGAATGGCGATGATGATGCGTCACTGGAATGCATTGATGTGATCGATGAGTACACGGTGAAGATCAAACTCAATTTTCCATTTGCGTCTTTTTTAAGACTCATTGGTCATAATGCATTTTACATCTATCCCAAAGAGGCTGTGGAAGCTTATGGAGACCAAATGACCAATAAGGCCATTGGAACTGGACCGTTTTATCTGAAGGTGTTTCAAAGGGATGAGTTGGTAGTGTTGCAGAGAAATGAGGACTACTGGGGGGTGGATGATTTTGGCAACAGCTTGCCTTATCTGAATGCCATTCAAGTGTCGTTCGTAAAGGATAAGAAAACGGAATTACTCAGTTTTAAAAATGGCGATTTGGACATGATTTTCACGCTCCCTATCGACATGTATGGCGAAGTTATGGGTAGCCTTGACGAGACCAACGGTAAGGATGTGATGGCATATCGCCCACAGGTAATGCCTTCTCTAAGCGTGCACTATTATGCCTTTCAGCATCACAGTGAGTTGTTTAAGGATGTCCGCATTAGAAAGGCCTTCAACTTAGCTGTAGACAAAAAGTCGCTCGTAGAATAAACACTTCAAGGAGAAGGCACGCCAGGTATTTAAGGTATTGTGCCACCCGTTTTTAAGAATTACCCGCACAACTCTTTGCGCGGAAACACCTTTGATCCGCAACGTGCAAGAGAGCTGCTTGCTGAGGCCGGTTATGCGAACGGTGAGAACTTCCCGAGAATCACGCTTGAAACGGCAAGTGGAGGACAGAACTATGAGGTTATTGCCCAAGTAATTCAGCAAATGCTCAAAGAAAACTTGAACATTGACGTAGATATCAAGGCGATGAGCATGGCCCAGCAATCGGATAATGCCGAAAGCGGAAACGCTGTGTTTTGGAGAACGGCTTGGTTGGCTGATTATCCTGATCCGGAAAACTTTTTGTACTTGTTTTTAGGTAAAGACATGGAGAACGAAACAGGGACTTACATGAACTCGGTCAATTACCATAGTGGTTTATGACAGCCTTTATCACATGGGTATACGTGAGTTGGACGAGGCGAAGAGATATCGAATATTCAGCAGTCTAGATCAAATGTTGATCAATGATGCGGTCATCATGCCGCTTTATTATGATGAGTTTACGCGGTTGATACCAAAATATGTCAAGGGATTCCCTCAGAACAGCATCGAATACCGCGACTTTAGAAAGGTTTGGATCGATGAAAGCCTGAAGCGGGATAAGCCAGAATAACGAAAAAAGCGCTGTTCATAATTCCTATTACTTCTGATTTTCTTCGTTCTCGTTGCCTTTAGCTTTGTATCATATTCAAAGTAAGAAGGTATGAGAAGTATTATGGTTTTGGCTGTAATTGCAATGGTTGTTTCATCGTGTGTTCCATCACGCCAATACGAAGAGCTGAAGGCAAAACAAGAAAAGTGTGAAACTGAGCGAGAGTCCTTGACCAATGGTAACAGAACACTTTCTGCTGAAAATGAAGAGCTCACAGCAGACCTCAATCAATTGACAAAACTCATGGAGCAGTTGAAAAAAGATACTGCAGCCGATGGTAAATATTACAGAAAAGTAGAAGCGAAGTATCAATCGCTAGACAAACTCAATCAAGAACTTACCGACAGATTGAGCCGCTCAAGGAATGAAGGCGATCGAGAAAACAGGGAATTACTGCAGGCACTTCGTCAAACACAATTGGATCTTCAAAAGAGGGAAGACGACCTCCGTGAGTTGGAGCGGGAATTGGGAGTAAAAGAAAAGCGTTTGAATGATGTTCAAATTGAACTAGAAAAGCGTGAGGCCAGGGTGAAGGAATTGGAAAACATCATTGCCGAGAAGGATGCTGCGGTGCGAGCACTGAAAGATAGAATTGCTGCAGCATTAACTGGTTTTGCCGACAAAGGACTAACTGTTGAACAGCGCAATGGAAAGATTTATGTCAGCCTCGAGGCGAAACTGCTTTTCCAGAGTGGAAGTACGGGGGTTAACGCGGAAGGTAAAAAGGCCCTTCTCGATTTGGCGGCAGTCATCAAGGATGAAACGGACATCACCATTTTAGTGGAAGGGCATACTGATACCGACCCGTTCAATGGAGCAGGCGCTATTAAAGACAATTGGGACCTTTCTGTGATGCGCGCCACTTCGGTGGTGAAGATTATGACAAAAGATGGCGGCATGGACAACACCATGCTTACAGCAGCTGGTCGAGGTGAGTTCATTCCAGTGGCTGACAATGGCACAGCTGAGGGCAAAGCTATAAACAGAAGGATTGAGATCATCTTAACGCCCAACTTGGACAAGCTTTTCGAGATCATCAACGAGTAGGCACTTCATCCTATTCTTTCGATGATATAAGCTTATTTTTGCCGGCCAAACGAGGTATGACATGAACAATTTTGTGGAAGAGTTGCGCTGGAGAGGCATGTTGCAAGACATGGTTCCTGGTACGGAAGAATTGGTGGCGAAAGGCAATGCAACCGGTTACATTGGGTTTGATCCAACGGCCGATTCGCTTGGAATTGGTAACATGGTTCAAGTAATGACGCTTACCCATTTTCAACGCACAGGCAATAACCCGATAGCTTTAGTTGGAGGCGCCACTGGAATGGTGGGTGACCCGAGTGGCAAGTCAGCCGAACGCAATTTGTTGAGTGTAGATCTACTCCAACACAACCTCGAATGCCAGAAAAAGCAGCTCGAAAAATTCTTGGATTTTGATGGTGCTCATGCGGCCAAGTTGGTCAATAACTACGACTGGTTCAAGGAATTTGATTTTCTAGGTTTCATTCGCGATGTGGGCAAGCATATTTCTATCAACTATATGTTGGCCAAAGATTCTGTGAAGAATAGGCAGGAAAACGGAATGTCGTTTACTGAGTTCAGCTATCAATTGATTCAGGGCTATGACTTTTACCATTTATGGAAGAACTATGGGTGCAACATCCAAATGGGGGGAAGCGATCAATGGGGAAACATCACCACAGGCACAGAGCTTATCCGCAGAATGGAGGGCGGGGAAGCTTATGCGCTAACTACACCATTGATTAAGAAGGCAGATGGTACCAAGTTTGGAAAGTCAGAAGGCGGAAATGTTTGGTTGGATCCGAATAGAACCTCTCCCTATAAGTTTTATCAGTTCTTGTTGAATACTGCTGATGGCGATGTAGGCAATTATATGCGTGTGTTTTCTACGAAGAATCAAGAAGAGATTGAAGGGCTCGAGGCAGAGCACGCTCAAGCGCCACATTTACGCGCCATGCAGCGCGCCTTGGCAGAGGAGTTAACAGAAAGAGTTCACTCTGCAACAGACCTTGAAAATGCCATCAATGCCTCAGAAGTACTATTTGGAAAGGCTACGAGCGAAGCACTGATGCGTTTGGATGAGGCTACCGTACTCGATGTGTTTGAAGGCGTTCCTCAAGGGCGTGTGTCAAAAGCCGAAGTTGAAAACGGCATGGGCATAGTAGAGTTGTTGGCAGAAAAAACGGGCTTCTTATCATCCAACGGGGAAGCCAGGAGAGCCCTCAAGGAGAACTCTATTTCGATCAATAAGAACAAGGTTGACGATGCGTTTACCTCTTCTTCATACAATTTAATTGCCGGCAAATACCTGCTGCTTCAAAGGGGCAAGAAGAACTATTTCTTGGTGATTGCGGAGTAAAAAACACAAGGGTTCGCAGTTTAACCTAAGAACTTAACGAACTTGTTTAAATGTCCACTCTGTAGTCTTAGAGGAAGAATAGCTGGAGTTGCTCGTGCTGTTATAAAATTCAACCACCAGCACATCTTTATTTAATTCTAACACATTCCAAATCTCAGCGTTAGAGTTTTCACCTGTAGAAGAGATAGTGTGCTGCTTGTTTCAGTGAATGGTAAGTAGTTAGATTGAAGAGAATTATAGAAGTATTTTCCACTTACATTGAATGGCTTTTGTGTCCCTTCCAAATAGTATGAGTAGGTGTCATTAAAAGTTTCTTCATGAGACCTTTCTTGAAATGCAACCTGTGAGTTTTCTTCAATTTCATCTCCCTCATTGCTGTTAATTGTATAGTATCCTTCAGCTCTGGAGGTATATTCTCTTAACGTAACACGCCACACATAAATGGTGGTATCATAGTTTCCCAAATCATCATCATAAACTCGATATGTATCTGTGTAAAAATCAGGATCTGTGCTTGTAGTCAATGAAGAGTATTCACCTGTCTTCTTGTCAAATGAGTATTGGGTAGAAACGGATACTGTCTTATCAACAACGTTACCATTTGATGATATTCTTGATGTATTCAATGTCCCTTCAGAAAAAGTGCTCAGTGTTGTTGTGGTATTGGTTGATTGACCGTCTGGAGACCAGATTTCGGTCCTTGATGACGTTCCACTTGAAAGACTCCAATCGCCATCTAATTTGTTTGGTGTAACAAGCTTACCACATGAAGAAAAAACAGCAGAAGCAACAATTAAAACAGCAGTAAGGGTTACTTTGATTGATTTCATTGTATTTGAATTGGTGTACCGAAAATAGATAACGCTTTCCAATAAGGAAAAATTGTTTCAGATAAATAGCAATGGATTCAGCTAAACCGCCATTTATTGGCGATTTTTACGAGACTAAGCATAATTGGCACTTCAATCAGTACTCCAACTACTGTTACTAGCGCAGCGCCTGAATTCAATCCAAATAGAGCGATCGCCACAGCAACAGCCAGCTCGAAAAAATTGCTCGCACCAATCATAGCGGCAGGCGCGCAAATCTGATATGGCAGTTTCAAGAACTTACCTGAAAACCAGCTGATGAAAAAGATGAAGTAGGTCTGAAATGTCAGCGGAATGGCAATCAACAAGATGAAGAAAGGTGAATTTATGATTTGATCACCTTGAAAAGCGAATAGAAGAATCAAAGTAGATAACAATGCAATGATTGAAAGAGGCTTGAGTTTTGGCAAGAATTGAGTATTAAACCAATCCAAGCCTTTCGCTTTT
>Ga0255783_10004982_pt1 | contig 12009 bp, 7 predicted proteins | sample 011ome_22_FD_179981 | JGI IMG/M metagenome (GOLD analysis project Ga0255783, IMG submission 179981) | Coastal salt marsh microbial communities from the Groves Creek Marsh, Skidaway Island, Georgia - 011507BT metaG (version 2) | ecosystem: Environmental > Aquatic > Marine > Intertidal zone > Salt... | reverse complement strand
CAAGGTAGAACAGGCATTCTTTGTGTCAGAGAGAGATAAGGGAGATTATAACAACCTACACGTTCATATGCTTATTGGCACTAATACAGACATGACTTACCAAGAAGTGAAGTATGGAATGGGTAATGTATCAGTAGGAGACTATCAACCAATCTATGATAGTGAAGCAGTGTGTAAGTATGTAACCAAGCATATTGGTAAAGATGTGGACTATGACATTGTATTTAAAAGCTAAAAGTTTCTATCCAGCATTAATCCAAACACAGGGGCATGGGTTTTAGAAAATGGTTTTTCTATAGAAAGTGAGGATTGGGATTTGATATCTAATACCATCCAGGTGTTCCAATAGAAAAACTGTTCAGTAAAAAATAAAAAAATCCTAAAACATTGTTTTTTATCTAATAGGGATTGTTAGAGCGGAGAAAGAGGGCTCCCTCAGGTTTGTCCATCTTTGTCCAGTATTTACATGTAAATAGCGAACAACCATTGATTTTCTTCTAGAATCTATTAATAAGGATATGATAATAATAGAATCTTAAGAAAAACTTATTTATTTGAACACATTTACAAATATTATTTTAAGCTGTTTAATCCTATTTTTTAAAAAAAACATCAGATCTTTTTCATCAATTTTGCCATCATTATTAAGGTCCATTTTATTTCTTAAAATTCTATAATCTTCAATGTCAATTACACCACTGTCATCCAGATCAAAAAATGTAATCATCAAAGAAAAAATTAGAAGGATTGACCCAATAATTGAAATTAAACTATATGATTCATTCACAAAAAGAACACCTAAAGTCATAGAAACTAATATTTCAAAATATCTAAACGGAGCTACATCTTTTGGATTACCTATTTGAAAAGCTTTGGTTGAGTAGTATTGTCCTAAATAACCAAATATTCCTAAAAAAAACATTTTAAAGGTCATGGTAAAATTTAATGCATCTAGATTCCATTCAGAGAAGTAGGTAGTAGAAATTATCCCAACTATTACACAAAAAAGAGATAAATAAAATACTATAACTAAAGGTGAATCATTAGAGCCAATTTTTGAAACTAGAACCCAAGAAATTGAAAGCAAAAAAGCAGCAAAAAGAGCAATTGAAATACCCTGAATATTGTAGTTACTAGAAAATGTACATATTAAGACTACGGATGATATCGCGAGAATTGATGTAAAAATATTTATTGGATGGAGTTTGTTTTTTAAAATTATAAGAGCAACAAATATCGAAAATACAGGAGCTAAATATCTTAGGGAAACTGCAGCTCCAATATCTAACATTTTAAATGATTTGTAGTATAGGATAATTGAAAAAACACATATTAGAGATCTAATTATTAATAGTATTTTTTTATTTCCAAGTGGGTTCAGTTTTTGTCTTTTAATCAGAAAGAAGCTTATTAATAACATCGGAATTGCTCGAAATAGCAATATTTGAAACGAATCGAAATATAAAGAAAGTGTTTTAACAAAAAAATTTGCGCAGCTGAAACATAAAACAGCTAAAAACATAAATGATATTGCTTTTTTACTTGTATTCAATGTTTATATTTCCATTTAATATAATATTATTTCTATGACGGTTCCAAATATAGCTTGAAAAGCAGCATCCCATCCAAGCTGGACAATTAAGGAAACAAAACGTTTTGATAAACATCTTGATCACAAATCTTGTATAAAAAGATTACACCCCACATACCAAATGGATAGGCATCACAAAGTTATATATTTAAATAATTCTTCATGACAAAAGTTTGGAAAATTCGATATTTTTTCTTGTAAATTCTCCCTTGACTATTTGGCTTTAACTGTTTTTTGCCCGGGATCAGTTATTTCAATTTGACCTGCCCACATACACATATTTTTATCGTCCTCTAGAAGAGCCGCATTACCTCCTAAAATTTTTAACTTTTTTGCACCTGGACTCCATGGTGTCATCGTGATAGGTAAACAGGAAGATGGAACAAAAACAGGAACAGGGCCTGCCATTTTCCAGTTCATTGGATTCGCCGGTGATTTGCATTTTCCAAATGCAGGTATATTTAAAAATGGAATAAAATCCATTACACTCAATTGAGCATTTCCCTCATCTTTTGGTGCTAAAGGTAACGGTAAAGCAGATAAATCAACTTCCTTCTCACCGAAGGAACATTTTGCCTTAGCACCGGAACAAACACATAATCCCAATATTCTTAATTTTTTATTTATAAACTCAAAATTAAAAAAATATATTAATTTAGTTTATCTAATATTAGTGTTTACAAAATGGCAGTACCAAGGGCAGGAACAGGGGGTGAACAAGATCAGTTTTGGCCTTTACCTAAATTTTATTTTTCGGTTGACATTGATGACCTTACAGATTTACCTTTTCTTGAAGTTTCTGGATTAGAAATTGAGGCTGATAATATCTCATATCGTCATGGCAATGATCCTAGTTTTGGTACCATTCAAATGCCAGGGATCAAAAAATCTGGAAATTTAACTTTGAAAAAAGGAGTTTTTGCTCAAGACGATATATACCAAGCTTTGATCTCAAAGATTGCGCTCAACACATACAAACGCATGACTATTGTTATTCGTTTGCTGGATGAAACTACAGAGCCTAGAATCACATGGCAGATAAACAACGCATTTCCTCTAAAATATACCTCAACAGAAATGAATTCAGAATCATCTGAGGCAGCAATCGAAAGCATTGAATTCACTCACCAAGGGATTACTAAACTTTAATATAATGTTCTTCTTCCAAAAAGTGAGTAATTTTTGTATATTTAATTAAACTTATTTACTATGTTTTCTTCTCCTGAAAAAAGAATTAAAAAAGAGTCCGCAGCCGCTAAAAGCAAGAAAAATTCATCAGAACAAAGTAGCCCTGATAAATATAAAAGTATTGCATCAAAGAAATTGAATGCCCTTCAGGAAAAATCTGACGCTCATTCCAGCAACAGTGATTTATCCAATCTTCAAGAAAAAGCAAATAAAAATAATACTGGGCTCCCAGACCCTCTCAAACAAGGTATGGAATCGCTTTCAGGAATTTCACTTGACGACGTTAAAGTCAATTACAATTCTAATAAGCCATCAGATTTAGGAGCTCACGCCTACGCAGAGGGAAATCAGATTCATGTTGGAGGAGGGCAAGAAAAGCATCTAGCTCATGAGGCATGGCATGTTGTACAACAAAAACAAGGTAGAGTAAATTCAACAAAAGAAATTAATGGAACTTCAATAAACGATGACAGTGCCTTGGAAAGTGAAGCAACAAAAATGGGTGCAAAAGCTTTAAATAATTCAACAACAGTTAATCAAAACAAATTGATCAGTTCTTCTTCAGCAAACACTAATGTAGCTCAGCTTGCAGAAGATGGTCAACAAGAGGAGGAGAAAAAAGGATTTTTTGGAAGGGCCTGGGATGCAACGAAAAGTGGAGCAAATACTGCCTGGGATGCAACGAAAAGTGGAGCAAATACTGCCTGGGATGCAACGAAAAGTGGAGCAAATAGCGCAAAAGAATGGGCAAAAAATAACAAAGGAGATGCAGCTGCTAAAGGAGCTCAAGCAATAACAGGTGCAACTAGCTTTGGCTTAAAGACTGCTGGTGACGCAGCAGGCGCGGGTATTTCTTCTGGAGTAGGAGGCTTAATTGGCGGAACGTATGGAATGGCAAAAGGAGCCTATGATTTTAATGAGTCTCGTAAGAATAAAAATGATTTACAAAAGAGTTTAGATGAAGCAAAAACTGATGAAGAAAAAATAAATATTAGGACTAAAATCCAATTAGAAAAAGACCGTATGGGTCGTGCTGGAGCTGGAACAGTTGCGTCTACACTCAGTACAATTGGAGCTGGATTCACAGCTTCCGGTGTTGGAGCTCCTGTAGGTGTTGCACTTGGAGCAGCGTCTGCTGGAGTTTCTGCTGCAACGTCAGCTGCTGGTGCAGGCGTTCAACATCTCAGAGACCGTGAAGCTAGAAGATTAAGATCAGATGATGAAATTATCTCTGATAGAACAGAAAAGAATAAGGCAAGAATAGAAAAAGAGAAAGGATCGAAGTTTAATCCGCTGAATTGGAAAGCAAAGATCGATAAGCGATTAGGATGGAATCAGACTGGAAAAAATGCCGTAGGTACAGATTTGGATACTGATGGTTCGGCCGCTGAAGAATATAAGGCCTCAAAAAATTCTAAGTATGAAGACGAAGGGTGGTCTAGAACTAAAAATGACAAAGGTGACGTAATAAGCTCAAACAAAGGTGCTTCTAAATCTTGGGGCTCAGCTTTAGATCCAAGGAATTGGGGGAAAAAACAAATGGATAACGTAGATATTGGGGTGTCCAAAAACCTTTCCTCTAAAAATGTGAAAAAGTTCAGTAAAGATTATGATAAAGAGAGAAAAAAGGAAAAGAGCTGGTACAACCCATTTTAAAAAAAACTAATGATTGATACAATAAAGAATTTACTTAAAGAAGATTTCTACGCCGTTGAAAAGGAGACGTTCAAAATTGAGGGTTCTTCAGTGGAACAACTTGCTGTAGAGTTAAATTTTGATGATATCCCTGAACTACCTACCCTGAAAATCTATCTAATGTTTCTTAAGGATATTGAAAAGGAGCTTAATGGGATTTCTGTTTTACAGTATTATTTCCCATTTACAGTTGGGGATCAAAATAGAGAGGTTTTGCAAAACAAAATTATCACTATTAACAAGAGGCTATTTTTGGGTCATTTGGGTTTGAATGAACAAAACGTTTATCTGAAGTATTGTCAAACCATTTACAATACTGATCTAGAAACACTCCGGGTATTAATTTTAAACACATTAAGTTCAATCAAATTTCAATTCACCTCAAACATTTCAGAATTTTAAATTTTATCTCGCTCAAATACCAGAGTAAAAATTAACTCAAAGTGTGAACTTTACTTTTCAAAACTTTTAACCGCACTTTATCTGAACAATTAAAATTAAAAAAATTAGAGTTGAGAAATAAGCTAAATAACTTTCTTTTCGAGAATTCAAATTTTGCCTCCTTTTTTGAAAAAAGCATCCAAGTTTTAATTCTAATATCCATCTTAAACTTTTCCGTTCAAACCCATCCTAATCTTTCTGTCCGACTCATTGAAGTATTAAATATTGTTGAATTATCTTCCATTCTAATTTTTAGTTTGGAATACCTACTGAGACTTTTTACCAGCCCTAAACCCTTCAGGTTCATCTTTAGTTTTTTTGGATTAATTGATCTCATTGCCATTTTACCTTTTTACATTTCTATGGGTATAGATTTAAAATCTTTAAGAGCCGTCCGACTGTTCCGTCTGCTTAGGTTACTCAAATTTTTTTGTTATCAGGATACATTAGCCAAATTAAAACAGTCTTTTAATGATGTCAAAAGAGAACTTTTTTTATTTTCCTACATATTTGTTGCCATGTGGTGGTCGGTAGCCACCCTCAATACCCTATGTTATGGAGATATTTACCCCATTACTGCTGTAGGTGAAATATTTTCAACCTTCATAGTATTCATAGGCTTTGACTTGTTTACTATTCTGACTGGAAATGTTGGTTCCTCTATGACCAAAGTACTAATGAAGTCTAAAGATCAACCTTTTTAGTTAATGGATCGAGACTATTCTATTGCTAAATTAAAAGATAAGGTAATAGACTCAAATGCACGCTCAATTTTTATCAATGCCCATCCAAAGAAGAGTGTTAATAAGATAGACTTAATCTCTTTAAGTAGTCTCTTGATAGGCTTAGACCCTCTACAAATCTCACATAAACTTTTATCTAATGAGCCTTTCAAATATAAATTCCCCATTCACTTTAAAAACCTTTCCGAAAACAGAAACGAAAGAAGGCTCCTGCACTTATTGCGTAAAAATGTTGATTTTAAAAACGAATTAAATCTAGACCCTGTAGGAATTGGATTTCCCCTCATTGAAATAGCTGAACCTAAAAAAAAGAGAATTAACACTTTACCTATTCTCATTTGGGATGTTCAAATTTCTGGACATTTAAAAAGAACTGGGGCTATTAGTGTCAGTCGAAAAGCCAGTGATAGCATTTTAATCAACCCTTCACTCATCAGCCAAATACGAAGGTATTATCATTCAGACTTCGCTTCACCCAACCTTAATAATGAATCAACAAGCTTTGAACAAATTTTAAATACTCTAAATACGATTCTCTTAACCTTAGGTTGTATGCCTCTTAATAAAAATTATCGATTTTACCCGCTTGATTCTTTTGAAAAAGAGAATCCAAAATTTTTTATTGATCATAAACCAAAGCTGATTAACAACGGTGTTTTAGGGATCTATGCTGGCTCCAAAGAAGCAATTATTGCTGATTACAACACCCTAGAAAACAAAACCATTCCTTGTTCTTTCAAAATAGAAAAGAACCTCAATGACTCCCTCTATGCTGGCTTTGCACTTGACCATTCACAGCAAAGAGTTATTCGAACAATAAACGAAAAAAAAAATATCGTTATTCATGGTCCTCCTGGTACTGGAAAAAGTAAAACCCTGACCGCAGCTATTAGTTACATCTTAAGCAAAGGACAAACCTGTTTGGTTGTTTGTGAAAAAAAAACAGCGATTGATGTACTCTATGAGAATTTAGGAGAGCTGGGGTTTAACGATTATTGCATTAACATTTCAGAGATAAAAAAAGATCGGCGAAGAGTTGTCAATAAAGTACGCGACATCTTAATTAAAATGAATAGTGGAAACTCAATTTTTTCTGAAACAAAAGAGAAAAAAATTTATTTTTCTTCTGTCGAAGAGAAACTGATTCAAGACAAAATTTTAAAAGTTGAGGAAGTAATTACGCTGATCAACAAAACTAAAAAAAAGTTATTTCAGCCTATTCTAGGTGAAAAAATTACGTATTCTGATCTCGTAGTATCACTAAAATCAGATCGGTACAAAATATTAAGCACATCACTTGAATTAAAAGTAGATGCTTACACATTCACTCTAGAAGAATATAAAACACTTCAAGATTTGTTTAAAAAAACTGCTGAAAAGTTTAAGATTCTCAATCCTTATCAATCCTTTTATGAACTTGTTAATAAAGCTATTTTCGCTACTGACAAAATCACTTTTCAAAGTCGCATTTCCTCTATGTATGAGGCCTACTACCATAAGCTGAAGCAACTTTCTCCTCGTCTGGAAAAAGCACTGATTGGTAAAAGCAACTTTGCATTTAAGTATCTAGACTTTGTTGATTCTGATGATTCAACCCTTAATGACATACAGAAAGAATATCGACACTATGCCCATCAAATTAAAAACCTATCTGTATTTGACTCCTCATTCAACAGCAAGCTCAATGCTTTTGATCTGGCAAAAAAAATTGATTTTCTTGCTCAATCTATCCTTCAATTAATAGAGCAGGTAAATGATTTTGATGGATTGAAGGACTTCCATTCTTACTACATCAGTCATGGAAAAAATGACCAAACTCTTATTTACAAAATGGGTACGATTGGAGCCTCTTTCGAAAAAGATTTTTTTGATTGGTATTGCGCTCATTTACTCCACGAAAACTTTATTGATAATTTTGATTTTAATGGTTTTGAAAAAGGATATTACGATATTGAAACGGATGTAAAACAAATCAATGATTACATTCTTAAAAAAACATTATACCGTCTCAATCGCAATCGATTGGAAGGCATACAAAAATTTAAAAAAATTGTAACTGATCTTACTATTGAACAATTTTTTTCAAAGAAAAGTACTCCCAATCGTCTAAAATATTCTTTAACTAAAATCTCAAATCATGAGACGGAAATCCTCAAATCCTTTTTTCCCGTCTTTATGACCAATCCCAGTAGTTGTTCGAGTCTTTTTCCTCTGAAAAAAGGGTTTTTTGATTATGTTATATTTGATGAATCAAGTCAGCTTAAAATTGAAGACACATTTGCCTCATTATTGAGAGGAAAAAGATCTATTGTAGCAGGCGATATCCATCAGCTTCCTCCCATGGATTATTTTACAGAATCTTCTTCAAAATTTAATGATAATGAAGAGGTAAATAAACAGGAAAATACAAAATCACTACTTGATTTTTGTATCTCCAAAAATTATAACTCGCATTATCTAGATATTCATTACCGTTCTAAACATCCTGACTTAATAAACTTCTCTAATGCGGCATTTTACAAATCACGCTTAATCCCTAAACCACCAAACCAAAAGTATACTGCCATTGAGTTTTATCCTGTAGAAGGAAAATTTATCAATCGTATCAACAAAACTGAAGCCCATGAAATTGTAAATTACATCGAAGAAAAAGTTCCTTCAAATCAATCTTTAGGGGTGGCAACTTTTAGTTTGAAACAACGAGAAGAGGTTTTGAATCAGCTTGAAATTCGATCCAAAACAAGTTTGAAGTTTTATAAAAAACTTCAAGAACTTCAAACCAAGGGATTTTTTGTGAAAAATATTGAAAACATTCAAGGAGAAGAGCGGAACATAATTATCATAGGGACTACCTATGGCTTAAATGATAAGGGAGTCTTTCAAGAGCGCTTTGGCCCAGTAAATACTCGTAAAAGAGGTCATAAATTATTAAATGTTATTATTACTAGAGCAATAGATAAAATGGTTGTTTTCTCCTCAATTCCTGAAGCTGTTTACAAAGGATATCAAACGCTTATTCAAGAAAATGGCAATAGAGGTAAAAGTATACTATATGCTTATTTAAATTATGTGAAAGCGATTTTTGAGGAAAATCAGAAGGGGGCAACTGAAGTTCTGCAGGTAGTAAGTCAAAAACAATTTAACAATCCACATAAAAGAAGATTGAATTCTGAATTGTTAAAATCCTTTTCTATCGATCTCGTTGAGAATCTTTCTAAAAAACTCAACCAGAAGATTTATTTTGAAAATTACTTTAAAATTGGAGGTTATGAATTTGAAATAGCCTTGATTAAAAAATCTGGAGAAGTTCTCCTTTTGGATATCAATGGTAAAATAATTCACAATGGATTTGAAGACTACATTTTTGACATTGATCGTTGCCAACTCGCACAAAAATCAAATTTTAAATATTATAGATTATGGTTATCTAATTTTTACAACAATGGCGAATTTGAAATCAATAAATTAAAAACGCTTTTGGAGAGTTAAACATTTATTTGAATTTTATTTTAGATGACTTCATATTCCTTATCTTTTATTAAATTTATATACCAAATACTATTGATGATAACTCTTTTAAATAGAAAGGTTTTTTTGCTTTCACTACTTCTTCTGTTTTTTTTAAACGCAGAAGCTCAAAAAAACAACTGCGACTGTAAGATTGAAAATCTAAAAGAATTATACGTAATAGGTCAGTTTCCTTCTCTTAAAAACAATTTAAAATGTTGCTTGAGTCCCAATAAAAAACTTTCGCTGAGTAACACCAATAGAATGCGTGAACTTTTAGCTTTGACTGCTATTGCAGAAGATTCTATCGCCTTGGCAACTCGGTATTTAAACCAGATTGTTTCCTCTAATTCAAATTACAAACCTGAAAATCAAAATATTGTCTTTCAGAAACTCCTTTACAATACCAAAAAAGAAAATTTAAGAGTTACCGTATCATCAGTATCCAAAAGACCTGAAGATCTTAAAACTGCTCCTGCTGTTGTTGAAATTATTGAAGCAAAAGACATCGTAGCACGAGGATATGTGGATTTAATAGACATGCTATCCGACGTTGCAGGATTTGAAATCAGTAAGACTCATTCCTTAAATTTTGCAAATATTTACCAGTTGGGTTACCGTCAAGGAACAACTGAAAAAACATTATTGATGATTGATGGTGTTGAGGAAAACGACTTATGGTCAAACATTGCCTACATTTCAAGACAATACCCTATCAGCAATATTAAAGCAGTAGAAATTCTTTACGGTCCATCCGCAACCATGTATGGCCCTAGGGCATTTTTAGGGACTATCAACATCGTTACCTATTCGCCAAAAGAGGAAGCTGGTAACTTCTTTGAAAATGAAAAATTAGAACAAGGAAGCTCAATGTATTTTAATGGAAATTTCACTGGAGGAAGTTTTGACACCTACGATGCTGACTTTACCTTTGGGAACAGTATTAAAGAACAGCAAGTTAATTTTCAAGTTACGGGCCGATACTATCGTTCTAATGAACACGACATGTCCCATTTAGAGTTTTATAATTATTCTGCTATTGATTTGGAACAATTTGAATACGATCATTTAGGACAAAATTTTAGAAATAGAACACAACTGGACACCTACCTTACTTCCAATAACTTAAATGAAGCAAACCCATTTATTGATATTGTAGACAACAATATTTTATTATCTGAATTTGGCAGAGAACAAGCGGCACTGTACGATAAACAAGCTTATACAGGCAAAGTGAATGGAAACTACTTAAGATATTCTAATCATACAGAAAATTACTTTTTAGGAGCTAAACTTGCCATCAAAGATTTGACTCTTGGATTTCGAACTTGGAAAAGAGCTGAAGGATTAAATCATATGCAAGATTTGGATATTGCTCCTTCCAGAAACGGATCCGTGTGGGCACCCATAAACACCACTACCTACCTTAAATACAATCACACATTTAACGATAATTTGAGTTTTTCGGTTCAAACCTCAATCAAGTCACACTCCTTGGGGAAAGAAACAAACCGTGTGAATTTTAAACCCTTTGGTAACCCCAATTCCGGATTAAATATTCGTGATTTAATCTATTTTAATTCCGAAAATTCTGTGGATAATCAAATCCCTCACGGTTGGCGAAACCAATTCTATTACTATCAAACACTTCAGGGGAGGACAGAAGCAAGAATGTTTTACAACTCTCAAAAATTAAATATCACATTTGGAGTCGATCGAAGAACTACTACCAGTCAAGGGGATTATTTATTTTACAGAGACTTCAACACCAAACTCAATGATGAAAGTGAGTACAAAGAAGTGCTTGATGCTACTTTAGCTGAAGAATTTGGAGAACCTTCTGGCAATTCATCTAAAAATAACATTTATAAATTATATGAACTTGGTCCCTTTTTACAAGGAAACATCATTCTAAAAGAAAAACTTCATTTTAATTTTGGTGCGCGCTATGACAGACAAATTATTCGCTCTACTGAAGGTTATGAGGTATTTGAACCCCGTTTGGGTCTTGTATTCACAACAGAACAAATAACTTTTAAAACAAACTATTCTAAGGGGTTTCAAAATGTATCACTTTACAACAAATTCTCTACGGGTGGAAATAGAATTCCTAACCCTAACTTATTGCCCGAAGAAATACAGTATTTGGACCTCTCCCTTCTTGGGAGTAGTGACAATAAAAAGTTTAAGTGGAACCTAACTGGCTTTGTTTATGAAGTTCAGAATGCAATTGATTTAAAAGTTAATGAGTTGGGATTTGGTCAAAATGTAAATGAGGATGCTTATGTTACTATTGGTGGAATGTTAAATTTAAAATATCAATCAAAGCTTTTAAGACTTGACCTTAACGGTACCTTTTTAGATCCTTATGAAGGTTCTTTGAGTTTGAAAGAAGTTCTAAATTCTGAATTAAGTTCTGAAACTGAGGTTGATGAAAAAAGAGTTGGAGATATTGCTCAATTACGATTTAACATGGGAGTTACCACTTTTATAGACGGAAAATCGTTTCAGTCCAGTCTAAATTTAAGAGCGAACTACGTGGCCGAAAAAGCGGTAGGACCCAATACAACACAATTCCTAAATTTTGGTTTAAACCAGACCAATAGTATTCCTGAATACTTTGTTTTAAACAGTAATTTTATTTTTGGCTTTAAACAACTCCCTTCATTAAAGTTTTCCTTTAGTCTGAATAATATTCTAAATAAGCTATATTATCATCCAGGTATTAGATCTTCAGCAGGCAGTTTTGATTTAGGATTGAGAGAAGAAGGAGAAAATTACACCAAATGGATTAACCGTTCTCTTAATGGACAAAATGTTCCCTATGCCTCTCAGAGAGGAAGA
>Ga0255783_10004970_pt1 | contig 12024 bp, 8 predicted proteins | sample 011ome_22_FD_179981 | JGI IMG/M metagenome (GOLD analysis project Ga0255783, IMG submission 179981) | Coastal salt marsh microbial communities from the Groves Creek Marsh, Skidaway Island, Georgia - 011507BT metaG (version 2) | ecosystem: Environmental > Aquatic > Marine > Intertidal zone > Salt... | reverse complement strand
TTTTTTTTCAATTTTGGATAGGTCTTCGTCTGTAAAAGGTTCCTCTCGAGCAAAATCGTAATAAAAACCATTCTCAATGACAGGACCAATCGTAACTTGAGTGCCTGGATATAATTGCTGAACCGCCATGGCCATCACATGAGCCGAATCGTGTCTCAATAATTCTAATGCATAATCATCATCTAGAGTAATAATTTTAACCTTGGAATCTTTGCTAATTTCTACAGATAAGTCTTTGTATTCATCATTTACTTGAATGGCCAAAGCCTTTTTGGCTAGTGAGATACTTATATCTTTTGCAATATCATAACCAGTTACCGTCTTACTGTAGGAAATTTTTTTTCCATCCGGTAGCTGAACTATTGGCATAAATTTTGAGCTTTGATCATTGCAGATTTTAATAAACTAATGATTGATAAATTTCTAGTGTTTTTACACACATCTGATCCTGAGTATAATTTTGTAAAACATTTTTTCTTCCTAGCTTACCCATTGCCGAAAGTTTTTCAAAATCCATCTTTGATATATCAAAAATTTTATTTGCAAGCGCGTGAATATTGTTTGGTTCTATAATCCAGCCTGTTTCTTGATCTGCAATTGTTTCCTTTGAGCCTCCAATTGCACTAGCTAAAATAGGCTTTTCCATCGCTTGAGCTTCTACACTTACCCTTCCGAAAGCCTCCGGTTCAATGGATGCTGACACTACCAAGTTACAAAAAGAATAAGCGAGTGGCATATCACTCATTGCCTCCATTATTCTTACTTTATCCACTAGTTTGTATGTATAAATTAAATCTATTAGTTTCTGTTTATAGTTTATTTTTGTATCTGCTCCTCCCAGAATGATAAAAAAAATATTTGATAACTTATTTTCTTTTTTTAAATAGTTCGCAGCTTCAATAAATAATGTTTGCCCTTTCCAGCTGGTTAATCTTCCTGGTAGCAACACTAAAAAATTTTGGTTAGAAAATCCAATTTGTTTTCTTAAATTTTCTTTTTGACTATCATTAACATTGCTAGGGTTAAAATAATTTATATCAATACCTCGCTTAACTAGCTCAACATTTTTATCTTTATTATAATTAGTTTGTATATGGTTTTTAATAAAGTTAGATCCAGCTATCACAATATCTGATTTTATCATGATAGAATTATAATATTTTTTTATACTTGATGAAAAATTATACGTTCCATGAAAGGTTGTTACAAACTTTGTATTAGTTAATTTGCATGCAAAATAACATGACCAAGCTGGTCCGCGACTACGAGCGTGAACAATATTAATTTTATATTTCTTGATAAGATAAAAAATATAAAAAATATTTAATAGTATAAAAAAAATATTTTTGGATGTGGGCCATTTAAAAACCTTTATACTTTTGCTCAAAAGCTCTAATTGTTTGCCGCCTGTAGTCATTATCGCAGAAAATTCACCATGGCTCGATACATGTTCTGCAATGTGCCTACAGCCTGTTTCTGCTCCACCTATTCCCATGTTGGGAATGACTTGTAATAATCTTATTTTTTTAATCATTGAGTTTGTGATAAAAAATTGCACATCTTATGAATAAATTACAAACTAAATTTTTTCTCACCAAAAAAAAGGAAAAAATTAGATATCAATTTAATAAAGGAAAAAACCTATTAGCCGTTGTTTTTTTACATGGTTTAATGTCTGACTTAACGGGTGCCAAGGTAAAAAAAATAAGACAAATATGCAAACAGTCCAATATCTCATTTCTTGCATTCGAATATACTGGGCACGGCAAGTCTAGTGGTACATTTACTGACTTTGGAATTGCTGATTGGATAATTCAATCTAAAGAAATTATTGAAAAGATTATTAAAACAAAAAAAATTATTATCATTGGATCTTCCATGGGATCTTGGATTGGTTCTTATTTAATAAAAAATGTGAAAAAAAAAATTGTTGGTTTTATTGGAATTGCCTCTGCGCCTGACTTTACCAAAGAAATAATGTGGAAAAATTTTAGCAGAAAAGTAAAGAAACTAATCCGTGCTGGACAAATTTATAAAATGCCAAGTAGCTATAATAATTTTTACCCCATTACATTAAAGTTAATTGAAAGTGGCAATCAATCATTAATCTTAAATAAAAAAATACAATGTAACTTTCCTATTCGGTTATTTCATGGACTTAAAGATAAAACGGTAAATGAAAAATTTTCTATTAAACTAGCAAAAGTACTAATATCCAAAGATACTCAAATTTTTTTTCAAAATAATGGAGACCATAGTTTGTCCACAAAACAAGATTTAAGTTTAATCGCAACTCAATTACTTAGATTGTTCAAAAATGCTTTGTAAGCCTTCCTTGTAATTTGGATACTTTAATACAAGTCCAATTTTTTTAATTTTATCATTACTTACTTTTTTACTATCCTGAAAAAATTCTCTGCCAGGTCCATTTTGCATTTCATCTATAGAAATTTCTTCTAACTGAGTTATTTTTAAAAGATGTGCTGCATACTCGATTACTTCCTTGTAAGCACACGGGTGATCGTCACTAATATTGTATATTTCGTTTTTTTTAGAATTTGTAAAAGATAAAAAAAGAGCCTCGGCTATATCCTCTACATGGATTCTTGAAAATAGCTGATTATTACTTTTGGGTATTTTTACCTGATTTAATTGCAACCTTTGTAAAACATTTCTTTCTTTGGAATAAATTCCAGAAAGTCTAAATATGCGAACAGGTAAATTTGTTTCTAATAATAATTTTTCTGCCTCCAGTCTTTTGATTCCCATAGTAGAAGTTGGATTAGTATTTGAATTTTCATTAACCCATTCTCCTTGATGATTTCCATAAACACTTGTGGAAGATAAATATCCCAACCATTGTAAATTTTTGTTGTTTTTCAAAGTATCAAAAAAATAATGAATAATTTTTTTTTCTAATTGGGGAGGAGTAGAAATTAATACATGTGTGGCATTTTGAAGGACTGAAAAGATATTTTTATCAAAGTGATCATCCTCATAGTAAAACTGATGAATAAATTTATCTTTAAAATTAATTTTTGATCTTGAAGTTCCAAATAGTTCAAATTTAATATTTTTTTTATTTAATAGGCGAGCTAAATACTGCGCCGATAAGCCAAATCCAAAGCAAAATAATTTAATCGAATTAGACAGCTTTTTTTTCAAGCTCCTTAAAAGTGATTGGATTTTCTAATTTATCCAGCATTTCTTTTGGACATATTTGATAAAAATCTTTTTTATTTTCTGACCAATTATAGATAATTTTTTTGGCATAATCTGAGCTAGTCATTTCTACATGTTTTTCAATTAATTCTTTCAATGTGTTTTCCCAATATTCAGTTTCTACCCTTTGCCAAACCACAGAATTAGGATTAATTACATTGCTCAAATTGTTACTAGGATCATAAACAAAAGCCATGCCTCCAGTCATGCCTGCAGCAAAATTATCTCCCACTTCACCTAAAATTACTGAGCAGCCTCCAGTCATATATTCACAGGCATTAGTACCGACACCTTCTACTACGGCTGTTGCTCCAGAGTTTCTAACGGAAAATCTTTCACCCGCTTGTCCTGCAGCAAACAAATAACCAGATGTTGCTCCATATAAAACAGTGTTGCCAATAATAGTATTTTTTTCTGTTTCCAACTCACTAACTCTTGGAGGTCGAACGACAATTGTTGCTCCCGACAATCCTTTTCCAACATAATCATTACAATCACCAATAACTTCAAATTGTAAACCAACAACACCAAAAGCTCCTAGGGATTGTCCTGCAGATCCTCTTAATTTTATTTTAATTTGATTTTCTGAAAAAACTTTATCTTTAAAATTTGTAACTAAGTGAGATGAAAGTCTTGCACCTACAGTTCGATCCGTATTTTTTATTGTATAACTTAATTCAGTTTTTTGACCGCTTTGAATAATTGGCAATGCGTCTATAAGTATCTGTTTATCTAAAGAGTCAGGTACTTCATTTCGAATTTTATCTTTGCAAAATCTTGGATTGTCGCCTGGATCCGCTTGAACTAACAATGGATTAAAATCTAAATCATCTAAGTTAGATGCTCCTCTGGAAACTTGTCTTAATAAATCAGTTCTGCCAATAACTTCATCTAACGTTTTAAATCCTAGTTCAGCTAAAATTTCTCTTACCTCTTCAGCAACAAAAGTAAAAAGATTTACAACTTTTTCTGGGGTTCCGGTAAATTTTTTTCTCAACTCTTCATTCTGTGTACATATTCCAACTGGACAAGTATCAGAGTGACATTGTCTAACCATGATACATCCCATTGCAACTAAGCTAGTAGTAGCAATACCAAATTCATCTGCTCCCATCATAGCAGCCATAACAACATCTCTTCCTGTTTTAATTCCACCATCTGTTCTCAACACAACTTTGTGTCGTAAATTATTTAAAGTTAAAATTTGATTAGTTTCAGTTAAACCCATTTCCCATGGTAGACCAACGTATTTAACACTTGTTTGTGGTGTCGCTCCAGTTCCTCCATTGTGACCAGAAATTAAAATAATATCGGCTTTTGCTTTAGCGACACCAGCCGCAATGGTTCCGATCCCGGCAGAAGCAACTAACTTAACACCAACTCTTGCTGTGGGGTTAATTTGTTTCAAATCATAAATAAGCTGAGCAAGATCTTCTATCGAATAAATATCATGATGCGGTGGAGGAGAAACCAATGTAACTCCTGGAGTAGAATGTCTAAGTTTTGCAATATCTTTTGTTACCTTAAAACCTGGTAATTGTCCTCCCTCCCCAGGTTTTGCCCCTTGAGCCATTTTAATTTCTATCTCATTACAATGATTTAAATATTTAGCTGTTACCCCAAACCTTGCTGAAGCAATTTGTTTTACTCTTGAGTTGGCGTTATCTCCATTTTCTCGTGGTACAAATCTGCTTTCATCCTCACCACCTTCACCGCTACATGAAGCGCCACCAATTCGATTCATTGCAATCGCTAAAGTTTCGTGGGCTTCTTTTGAAAGCGCTCCCATTGACATACTTCCAGAACCAAATCTTTTTCGAATATGAGTTACCGATTCAACTTGATCTAAAGGGATAGATTCTTTTTTTGATCTAAAATCTAATAAATCTCTTAAATGAATTGGAGGCATATCTTTCATTAAGGCAGAATATTTTTTAAACATATCATAAGAATCATTTCCTACTGCTGACTGCAAAAGATGAATGGTCTTGGCTTGATAAGCGTGCGTTTCACCACCGTGACGATATTTATAAATACCACCTATTGGTAAAGTAATTATATTTTCAGCAAAAGTACTTTCATGCTGCTTTCTAATCATGTCTTCTATTCCAGATAATCCGATCCCAGAAATTTTAGACTCTAAACCTGGAAAATAATCAGCAACCAAACCTCTACTCAATCCTAACGACTGAAAATTCAATCCTCCTCGATAAGAACTAATAACTGATATACCCATTTTAGACATTATTTTTAATAAACCATCATTAATAGATTTAATGTAACGACTTACACATTCGTCAAACGATAACTTTCCAAATAGTCCTTTTTCAAATCTTTGAAAAATTGAATCTACGGCTAAATATGGATTAACAGTAGTTGCCCCGGCTCCTATTAAAACTGCATGATAATGTGTATCTAAACATTCAGATGATCTAACATTAAGAGAAATAAATTTTCTCAAACCTTTTTTAACCAGGTACGATTGTAAAGCACCAACAGCTAAAATGATTGGAATACTTAATCTATCTTTTGAAATATTTTCATCAGTGACAACAAGGTGTTTTTTGCCAGATCGAATAGCAAATTCAGCATCCTGTCTAATTTTATCAATTTCTGTTTTTAAATTTTTACTCGGATCATTTTTATCAAAGGTAATATCAATTTGTTCGACATCATTTTTGTCAAAAATATCAAATAGTTTTTTAAACTGTGAATTAGATAACACAGGGGAATCCAAAACATAACTTTTTTGCTCTGTTAGTCTGTCATCTAAAATATTTTCTAAATTCCCAAACCTTGTGTTTAAAGACATGACCCTATTCTCACGTAATGAATCTATTGGTGGATTAGTAACTTGACTAAAATTTTGTCTGAAAAAATTTGAAAGAGGCCTGAATTTACTTGATAATACAGCTATTGGAGTATCATCACCCATCGAACCAACGGCTTCTTTTCCATCCTCAACCATTGGATGCAAAATACTTTCTAAATCTTCAATGGTAAAACCAGCTAAAAATTGTCTTTGTCTTAATTCATATCCTCCATAAATATTTTTTTCCTTCAATTCATTTAAAGATTTACTTAACTCAATGTGATTAGAGGCAAATTTTTTATATATTGGATTAGATGATAAATAATCTTTTGTTTTTTTATCATTATAATATTTACCTTTATCCAAATCTAAAGAAATCATTTGTCCTGGACCAACTCTACCCTTAAAAGAAATATTATTTTCTTCTACAGGGATCATGCCTGTCTCAGATCCTGCAAAAAAGAGTTTGTCTTTAGTAATGGTAAAGCGTAATGGACGTAATCCATTTCGATCAGAAGCTGCAACAACCCACTTTCCATCACAAGCAGCAATCGCAGCAGGTCCATCCCACGGTTCAATAACAGAATTAAGATAATTATACATATCTCGATGAGCCTTAGGTATAATTTTATTTTTTTTAGACCACGCTTCTGGAATTAACATCATTTTAGCTACCGGTAATGTTCTTCCTGTGCGAACTAATAATTCAAAGGCAGCATCTAATGATGCGGTATCAGAATTTCCAGATTTAATAATTGGTTTCAAATCATCAATATTTTTTATAAAAGAACTTTCCATCCCAGCTTCATGTGTCTTCATCCAATTCACATTCCCTTTGAGAGTATTTATTTCTCCGTTATGAGCTATGATCCTAAATGGTTGTGCTAGCTCCCAAGAAGGAAAGGTATTAGTAGAAAATCTTTGATGAAAAATAGCAAATCTTGATATAAATCGTTCGTCGCTAAAATCAGGATAAAAATCAGATATATTTTGAGCTAAAAACATTCCTTTATAAATAATTGTTTTAGAACTCAAAGAACAAATGTAAAATTCTCGTAACTGATCTTCTGTTGCTCTCTTCTCAATTTTTTTTCGAACCGTGTATAAAACCGTTTCTAATTCTTGATCTGAATAATTTTTATTTGTGGCAAACAAAAGCTGCTCTATTTCGGGTCTTGTATCGTTTGCTTTTTGTCCTAATACTTTTGCATTGACAGGTACTTGTCTCCAACCAAATATATAAAAATCATTTTTTAATAATTCTTGTTCTACTAAAGTACGACAACGCTCTTGTTCTGTATAATTATTCCTTGGTAAAAAAATCATACCAACGCAAAGTGTTTGGTCTTCTTTTAATTCATGACCAGTTGATTCAATTTTATCTTTGAAAAATTCTTTACTAAACTCAAAATGCAAACCTGCTCCATCTCCTGTTTTGCCGTCTGCATCTACAGCTCCTCTGTGCCAAACGGCCTTTAAAGCATTGATTCCATTAAGAATTACCTCTCTTTTTGGCTTTCCATTCATAGAAACGACAAAACCAACTCCACAAGCGTCATGCTCATCTACGTTTACGTGATTTTTTTTTAATAAATCTAAATTTTGTAAAAATCTTTCTTTCATTATGCTGCTTCAGTTTCAGTTTGTTGTCTTTTAACTTTTAGATAATGATCAATTTCTTTTGCAACATCTCTGCCATCTCTTATAGCCCAAACCACTAGTGACGCCCCTCTCACAATATCACCAGCTGCAAATACTCCTCTGATATTTGTTCTCATGGTTTTTAAATCGATTTTAATCGTTCCCCATTTTGAAACTTCTAATTTAGGCTCTGAAAACAAAGTGGGTATCTCTTCAGGATCAAATCCAAGAGATTTAATTACTAGATCAGCAGGTAATTCTTCTGTTGCACCCTCAATAATCTTTGGAGATTGTCTGCCAGAGGAGTCTGGCTCACCTAGTCTCATTTTATCGTAAATAACTTTTTCCACTTTATCTTTTCCAATAAATTCTTTGGGACTTGATAGCCAAATAAATTTTACTCCTTCTTCTTCTGCATTCAGAACTTCTCTTGCAGACCCTGGCATATTTTTTTTATCTCTTCGATATAGACAAGAAACAGATTTAGCTTTTTGCCTTATCGCAGTTCTAACACAATCCATTGCTGTATCTCCTCCGCCTATAACGATAACATTTTTTCCTTCAGCATTTAAAGTACCATCATCAAACTCTGGCACTTTGTCACCTAGTCCTTTTTTGTTAGAAGCGGTTAAAAATTTCATTGCAGGAAAAACATTTTTTAAATGTTGTCCAGGTACATCAATTTCTCTTGCCTTATAAACTCCTGTTGCAATTAAAATTGCATCATGCTTTTCTTTCAATTCTTCTAAAGTAGAATGTGTGCCTACTTCAAAATTTTGAACAAACTTAATTCCACTGTCTTGGTAAAGTTTTGATCTTCTTTCAACGATAGATTTTTCTAATTTAAAATTAGGAATTCCATAAATTAAAAGACCACCCGCCCTATCATATCGATCATAAATAGTGACTTGATATCCTTTTTGTCTAAGTTGCTCAGCTGCAGCTAATCCAGCTGGTCCAGCTCCTATAATACCAACTGTTTCTGATAATTCTTTTTTTGGATTAATTGTTTCTACCCATCCATGTTCCCAGGCAGTGTTTGTAATGTACTTCTCAATCGCACCTATAGTAACTGTTCCATGGCCAGATTGTTCGATAACACAGTTTCCTTCACATAATCTATCCTGCGGACATATAGATCCACAAACTTCTGGCATGGAATTTGTTGACGATGACAGCCGGTATGCTTCTTCTAATCTTCCTTCTGCTGTCAGTTTTAACCAGTCTGGAATATTGTTATGTAATGGACAATGAACCTGACAAAATGGTGTTCCACATTGGCTACACCTACTAGCTTGTTCCGATGCTTTATTTTCAATGAATTCTTTATAAATCTCGTGAAAATTTGATACTCTTTCTTTCGCATCAATTTTGCTTGGTGTTTCTTTTTTTATACCTACAAATTTGAGCATTTTTTCTGACATAATATTATTCTAATATTTTTGATAATTTTCCCTATAATTAGGTACAAGTATTAAAAAAAGCAATTAAAAAAGGATATAATTAGTTATCAAGTTATTACCTATTTTAAAAAATGTCCCAAAAAATTACAAATTTAATAAATAAAACCAAAAGAAAGTATAAAAAATTGACCAAACTTTGGGAAGTTTAAAATAAATTTAATTAATATAAAGACTAGCTTTATGACCGAAATATATTTTCTAAAAATACTAATTCTTTCTGTGGCTCAGGGTATTTTTGAGTTTATACCGGTATCAAGCTCTGGTCTTTTAGTGGTTCTTGAAGAAGTTTTAAAAGTTGAAAGCAATAATTTACTCCTAAATGTAACTATGCACGGTGGTAGTTTGGCAGCAGTTATAGCTTTTTTCTTTAAAGATTTAATATCTTTGTGGAAAAATCAAAAACTACTTATTAATCTTATCATTGCTACAATACCAGTTGTTATCACAGGAGGAGTGTTAAGTTATTTTGGATGGATGAATAATATTATGAACCTAGCTGTGGTAGGATATTCAACAATATTTTTTGGTTTACTTCTTTTTATTAGTGACAAAAAAAAAGAAATACAAAGTTTTACCAACTCTATTTCTAATAAAGATGCAATGATAATTGGATTATATCAAATACTAGCATTAATTCCTGGAACCTCACGAAGTGGAATTACAATAACCGCAGCTCGTTTTTTAAATTTTAATAGAGTGGATGCGGCAAAATTTTCTTTTTTACTATCTGTGCCAACTTTATCAGCAGCCTTTATTTTGGGTAGCTATGAAATCATAAAGCTAGATCAAACTAATTTTACCATATTATCTTTTTTTGCTTTTATATTTAGTTTTATATTTTCTTTGCTCACAATAAAATATTTTATAATTTTTTTAAAAAAATTTAGTCTTAATTTATTTGTGATATTTAGAATTATTTTGGGTAGTATACTTTTAATTAATTATTATTTTAATCAGTAAATTGGCCTGTAGGTCTGTATACCTTCAAGTAGCCTGAAATAATATTTTCAATATTTTTGGGTTTAATCTTAAGATCTTTAAATGTTTTATTTTGATCTGAAACGATATTGTCTCCTTCTTGCAAAATCTGAACCTGATCTAATGTTAAAAGTGGCTTAGGAAACATTTGTAAAAAAAATGCCTGAATTTTTCCCATTGAAAATGGAATGGGAATAATAATTCTTTTCTTTCTAATTTCTGTTAATAACATTTTTATAAGTTCTAGAAATGAAAATATCTTTGGTCCACCAAGTTCAAATATTTGTTTTGATAAATTGTTTTCAATAATTGCATTAACTGCCTCGGCAATATCATTGACATAAACAGGTTGAAATTTAGTTTCAGCCCCAACTAATGGAATGACTGGAAAAATATTTACTAATTTTGCAAACATGTTAAAAAAATTATCTTTAGGTCCAATGACTATGCTTGGTCTAATAATTGCATAGTTTGAAAAATTTTTTTTTATTGCTTCTTCTCCAGCATATTTACTTGAAATATATTTTGAATTAGAATTAGCTTTTGCACCAAGTGCTGAAAAATGGATCAAAAGCTTGGAATGCTTAGAGCTGGAAAAAATTTTAGATAAAGTATTAGGAAACTTATAATGAATATCTTCAAACTTTTGAGAGCTTTTTTCATACAATATTCCAATTAAATTAATACAAACGTCACAATCATCTAAGAAGTTCTGAATTGATTTATCAGAATGAATATTAATTTTTGTTAATTCAATTTGAGCTGTATCTCCCGAAACTCTTAAATTCTGTGATAAATATGGATTTCTTGAAGCTACTTTTATTTTATAGTTATTTCTTGCAAGTCTTTGAATTATGGACTCGCCTATAAAACCTGAGGCCCCAAAAATACCTATTGTTCTACTATAATTTTTGCTACTCATACTATATACAATCTACAATTGAACAATAAAGTTTCATACTGAATAATGAAAATAACACTATACCAAAACGATTTACCAAATAACCATAAATTAGAAAGTGCTAAAAGTGTAGCTATTGATGCGGAGTCTTTGGGGTTAAATTATAAGGGAAGAGATAAACTTTGTTTGTTACAAATTTGTAGTGGTGGTGACGAAGTATATATCATTCAATTTGATAGAGATAAGTACCATGCTCCTAACCTTGTAAAGCTCCTAAGTAACAAAAATATTCTTAAAATAGCCCACTATGCAAGATTCGAGATAGGAATAATCAAGCACTACTTAAAAATTGATTTACAAAATATTTATTGCACTAAAATTGCCTCAAAGTTGTGCAGAACTTACACGGATAAACATGGATTATACGATATTACTAAAGAACTACTTGGTATTATTCTTAACAAAGCTCAACAATCATCTGATTGGGGTTTGCAAAAATTGAGTGAAGAACAAAAACAATATGCTGCATCCGATGTTATTCATCTGCATCAAATCAAAGAAAAATTAGATCAGATGTTAGTTCGAGAAGGTAGGCTTGAAATGGCAAAAAAATGTTTTGCATTTTTAGAAACTAGAGTTGAATTGGATCTTGGTGGTTGGGAAGAAGATATATTTAGTCACTAATTTATGAAAAAAAATAAATTAATTACCTCAGCAAGAAAAGTTATATCTGCTGAAATTGTTGCTTTAAAAAAACTGTCTCAATCTATTGATGCATCATTCATAAAAACTATAGATCTACTCCATAAAGTTAAGGGAAGAGTTATTTGTTGTGGTGTCGGCAAATCAGCAAAAATATTAGAAAAAATATCAAGCACTCTATCATCTATTGGAATTTCAAGTTTTACTTTAGATCCAACAGATGCAGGGCATGGATCTTTGGGTGCAATTAAAAAAAACGATATTTTAATGATCGCTTCTTTTAGTGGCAACAGTTCAGAATTGGG
>Ga0255783_10004951_pt1 | contig 12063 bp, 9 predicted proteins | sample 011ome_22_FD_179981 | JGI IMG/M metagenome (GOLD analysis project Ga0255783, IMG submission 179981) | Coastal salt marsh microbial communities from the Groves Creek Marsh, Skidaway Island, Georgia - 011507BT metaG (version 2) | ecosystem: Environmental > Aquatic > Marine > Intertidal zone > Salt... | reverse complement strand
AGAAGGCGGTGTACGACTTTGACGAGTTTTTGAAGATTCCGCCGTGCGCGGTTGGGAGACATTCCGCGGTCGTGGAGGAGGAGGAGGAAGGTGAAGAAGAGTAGGAGGAGGAGGAGGTTCTTCGTGTTTCTTCTATCTAGGTTGTAGTTTTTCTAGTCATTATTAAATGCGCATTAGTCGTTATTACTCTTGGAACGCGCCTAACGTGGCCACGTCGTCTAAGAAGTTCAAGTATTGGTCGTCTTTACCCTTCTCGTCCTTCTTTTCCTTCGAGACCTTTACGACCGTTGGCGCCGGGTTAACTTTTTTCTTCCTATTCTGGTCGCCGCCTCTTTGCACGCGCAAGTGCGCCGGGACGAGTTTTTGCAACGCTGGGTTTTGCGACGGCGCGGCGATGGTGGTCGCTTCGCCGCGTATGGTGGCTTGCTCTTGAGACTTCTTTTTTACAGCCATTGGCGCGGCCGGGGAGAAGAAGTGTTGTTGCGGTGGATTGTTGCCGCGAGCATTACTCATCGAGTGTATCGGCGGCGGGCGTTGGTAGATGTTGGCGGCACGCATGGGTTGGTGGGAAGGAGGGGGTGGTCGAGATATCGACGCCATGTGCGACTGCGCCTTCATTTCCAGCGTGTTGCCGAACATTGGCGGTTTGTTGATGGTCCTGGCAATGTCGATACCAACCGGCGGAGGCGGAGGTGGAGGCGCCGTCGTTTCTACTTTTTCTACTTCTTTTTCTTCTTCGTCCTCCTCCTCGTCGTCGTCTTCATCGGTATCGTCTGGAGGTGGTGGCGGAACAACGATACCGTCTATAACTATCTCTTCTACGTTCTCCTCCTCCTCCTCCTCGTCCGACGGCGGCGGCGACCCGCTCGGCGCAGGCGGCATCCATCCCGGCGGCGGTCCTACCGGCGGCGGAACGACAACGTCGGTGTACTTTTCCTCATCTTCATCTTCGCTCGCATCTTCTCCTTCTTCTAACAACGGCGGCGGCGGACCTTTCGGCGGGCCCGGTACTTTTTTTTCTTTCTTCGCCTTTGCGCCGCTGTCAACGTTGAACATTTTGGTGAAAATATTCCCGCCGCCTTCCTCCTCGTCGTCGCTACTCTCGCCGCTACTCTCGCCGCTACTACTCTCCGTGTTTTCTTCCCCGTCTCTTTTCCTCTTCCTCTTTTCCGGTGCCGGCAACGCCATCCCCGCGTCCACCTTCCCGCCTCTCTTCCTCTGCACGTACTTCTGCGGCTTCCCCGGCGGCGGTTTCCCGAGCGGATTGAGCGTCGGATGATAATACACGCTATCTTCCGCATCTCTCGCAGAGTCGCCGACGTAATCATCGTACGCGATTTTATTGCCATTATTACTACTCCTTTTAACCCCACCATTATTTAATGCCGCTGTTGGTCCGATGTCGTTCTTCGGCGTCGTCTTCTTTTCCTCCAACAACCGCTTCTCTAAACTTTTCAATCTCTGCACATCTTTCTCATCCACGTTCGATTTTGGTTTCCTTTTGAGTTTTTCGTACTCCTGTTCGACTTCTTCGCGAGTTAACTTTGTAAACTTTTCTTTGTTTTTCACTCGTCGTTGTTTCTTTTGTTTCAGGAGCAGTTGTTTCTGCTTTTGTTTCCGGAGTTTCTCCACTGGATTTAAGGCCATTTTGCTCGAGAATTTCCCCTAATTAGTAGTACTACTAATAAAGAGTAGTTTATACCACAAAAAGCAGCACTCTCTCTCTCGTGCACCACCTCCTAACTAAGTGGTTTGTTAAAGTATATATACTGCGACTAAAGTCTTCTTCAAACGCAAAAGGAACGCTCTCCTCCGTGCTCTCTTACTCTCTCTCTCTGTGTGTTTTGAGCTTCACTTTTGTCTCGTTTTTAAAGGGAGAAAGAAACACACTATTTAGGGTTTTAGTGTACCACTTTAAAACCCTAAATATGTCCTTGCACGCTTCGCGAGCAAAAATGGACGAAAAGGCGGCAAAGCGAAGCACACAGTTTACGACCGACACTCGGAGAAAGAACACGCAAACAGATGATGCAAGAAGAACGTCTTTTTAAGAGAACGACGACGTGTATGTAAACATCATTTTATACCCTTCTTTAAATAAGAGAGAGAAGCGTTTTTGTTCGTCTTTTAACATCTCGTCATGGGGAAGAAAAAAAAGAACGGAGAAAACAAGATGTCTTTGCAGGAGTTCTTCAAACAAACGCCGATGCCCGTACGGGCGAGCGGGATACTGCACGGCAGAGACGGCGGTGGTCAGGAGTTTGACAGTAGCTTCGATGGCGGTTTTACCGCGAATGCTACGACTCCTGGTTCGGGAAAGAAAAAGACGAACACGGTAAGCCCCTTCCGGGGAAACGATTCGGCGTCGTTTAGTTCGTCCGTTTCGCATCTCATCAACGGCACGATTGACTTTCGAGTCGGGTTTAAAGTCCTCCAATTGAACGAAAAGAGCAACTCGAACGTCGGGGAAATGTTTGTCCATTTAGAGGACACCGAGCTGGACAAACTCTACGCGAATAAAATCATCAAACGCGTGGACGTTTTGTTCGGAAACGAGGCGTTAGGAAGCGTGGAGATGGCGCGCGCGCCGTTCGTGGCGACATTTCAAACCGAGCTGAAAGGCGTGGACGTGCTGATTAAGATCACGTTTCGGTCGAGTTTACATCGACCGCCGGTGAAGTTTACGAAATCGTTTGAGTTTTTCGAGTGCGCGGAAGGCGACGCGAGAGAGACGATTGAACGCGTGGATTTTAAACCGGAGTTGATAAAGAAGATTTTAGTGGTGAAGGGAGAGGAGAGCGGCGAGGATGAAGACGGAGAGGAGGAAGGGAAACGGACATCCCGAGCGGCGAAGATGTTGAGTAGCAATAGTAGCGGGAGTAAAAAGAAAGACGCGGCGGTTGCCAAACGAAGATTTACGTACCCGAATAACAACGCGACGGCGACGAGTAATATGTTCCGGAATTTAGATTTGGAGAGCAATAACGACGACGACGATGACGACGACGACGATGACGACGAAAAGAGCGACCCAGAAGAAGAAGAGAAAAAAAGTAGCAGTGGTAGCAGAAAAAACAACAAGCAAACGCCGGCGGATCCAAACGTGTGGACGGTGAAGGACGTCGGGAACTGGTTGGAATCGAACATGCTTGGTTTTTTGGTTTCTAGGTTCGCCAACTCCGCCGTGGATGGGTACGTGTTGTTGAGGTTGACCGATCAAGACGTTCTGAAAGATTTACGGGTAACCTCTCACGTGGAACGATTGAGATTGTTTCGAAACATCGACGCTTTGAAAGCTTCTCGCGTTCCGTTCGAAGAGAAGACTCGATCGCTCGAGAAGGAAACGAGGGATAAGTTGAACCGAACTACGGCGAGTACTAATTCGTTCAACACTCCGGTAGATTTGTTGGAAGCGGACGTTTCTTGGTTACAGTTTGTGTTACCCATGAGGAGATTAGCCGTCTTGAGCGGGTGGCTTTCTCACGTCGTCGATGAAGTCATAGAGCGATTCAACGTGGACGTCGGGTCGAAACGTGAAACAATCGCCGCACAGATTAGCGTGTATTGCGTCTCGGCGATAAAGGCAGAGTTGGAAATACAGGAAATCAATGCCGACAGGAGTAAACAATCGACGCCGACGACGGCGAGAAAAAGTAGAATTAGAGAAAGCTTAGAAACGGTCAAGGGGTGGTCGAAGGAATTGGAATTGTTCGACGATCCGAAGACGTTGGACGAGCGACAGCTGCAAAAAAACTTGATCGCTTTGCATTTACTTCTGAAAGAAGAAGAAGAAGAGGAGGATGTCGAAAACCACGCGAATAATTGGATGGGGAGCAGTGGTGGCGTTTCAACTCCGCCGCCACTGTTGAACGCCAAGGCGCAATCGTTCATTGGAAGCGGAACGTCGATGGCGTCTTTAGGGGAGTTGGAGCCGTCCTCGCGAAGCGCGTCGCCGTCAAATGCGCATCATTTACGGCACGTGTCTTCGGTCATGGAACTCGCCGAAGAGTGCGAGATTCGATACGATGACATTGAATTCTCAACTGGCGAGGCGTCCTCTTCGAACCGAATCGGTCGAGGCGGCTTTGGGGAAGTATTTTTAGGTCGATACAACGGCAGTCTCGTCGCTGTAAAAAAATTGTTCGAATCTCCTGTTGGGAAAGGATTGGACGAATTCAAGAGAGAGGTTTCGGTCTTATCAACCTTGCGACATCCGTCTATCGTCCTATGGCTCGGCGCGTGTACCGTCTCGCCAAACACCGCCATCATATTAGAGTACATGGATAGAGGCTCTTTACACGACGTTTTGCATCGCACGGAAGCCGTGTTGACCTTATCTACGCGCATTCGATGGTCCATCAGTATCGCCAAAGCGATGGCGTATTTACACACCCACAAACCGCACGCGATTATCCACTGCGACTTGAACTGCAACAACGTTCTCATCAACCGAGACGGCGCCGTGAAAGTTACCGATTTCGGTTTATCCAAAGTCAAGCAACACAGCAAAGCGACGAGGCAAACCGGCGTGACTGGAACGGTATCTTACGCCGCACCGGAAGTTATCATCGGAAATCAATTCACGGAATCGAGCGACGTCTTTTCATACGGTGTCACCGTTTGGGAAATTGTCGCCAGGAAGATACCGTGGGACGGCTTGACGGAGTATCAAATAGTCTACCGAATGAGTTCGGCGTTGGATAACTCGGACACCGAATACGCCGCGTGCGAACAACATTTGAGAATGAACGCAAGGAGCGACGAAGAACAAGATCAAGAAAGCAGCAGCACAACAACAACATCATCATCGTCGATAGCATCGACACCGTTCCGTCCCCCGTTACAATCCATCTTGCGCGATTGTTGGTTCAAGCTTCCCGAACGCCGACCAAAAATGGGCGATATTCTCGTTCGGATGATTGAAGTACACAAAGAGGCGTGTAAAGAAGAGCGGACGAAACGACGGGAGAAAGCGAAGGAGGAGGAGGAGGTGGGAGGCGCGACGACGAAAACAATTTAATAAACCCTGTAAATCTGTATCATTATATATATACCTATTCGTCTTTGACGCTTCGCACACACAGACAGTAGTTTTCACTCCAAATCCTCACAAACTTGGATGCAGTAATAAAGAGTTACTGAAAAGAGATACATACGCGCAAAAACGCACGAACAAAACGTTCAAACGCCAAAACCATCCGTCGTCATGAGGGAAACCCGATCGCACCGATCGCAACAGCCTTCTTCTTTGGAGAATACTCGTAATAATAAAAAGACGACTCGGACGAATTTCCCCCAACGGCGAGGAAACGAACGCAACAAAGACGACGACGATAAAGATTCCTCCAACTACGCGCGAAACGTGCGCGCATCCCGCGAGAACGGCCTGACGAACACTGCTTTTGGTGGTGGTGATGCGCCCGCTTTCGGCAGCTTTCCCTCCAGGAAGCGACAGGGCGAGAGAGAAGAAGGGAATGCTCCCCCGGGGAGGTTTGGGGGTGGTTCTGGCCAACAGCAACACCAACAACAAAAACGAGCGAAAAAATCCGTCTTTCACGCGAAAGAGCAACAAAAGTCCGCAACCTTCCGCAACCCGGACCGAACGGACGGGACGTATTCGGACCAAGAGTTATACGAGCAAGCGATAGATCACTTGGATTACAGACGGTTGAAACGGTATAAATTGTGGTGGATTGAAGATCCGGAGTATCACCGGAAGTTGTACGAGTCGATGGCGAACGCGGGGAGTCCGGTGCGATGGTCGGAGACGGACGAGGACGAGAGGATCGAGGATATCTTGAATCCTGAGGAGAAGAAAGGGAGGAAGAAAGTGCAAGGGCCTTCCTTGCCGAAAGCGAGCGACGACGAGGACGAGATGGACGAGAAGAAAAAGAGGAGAAAAAAGACGACGAAGAAAAAGCATTCGAGCAAGGAGAAGAAGAAGAGGAAGAAGGAGAAGAAGAAGAGTCGAAAATCTTCCTCGCGGCGCAAGCGCCGAGGAGGCGGCAGCAGTAGCGAGAGTAGTAGCGAGAGTAGCAGTAGCGAAGACGACGACGACGATATCGACGAGGGCGAGTTGGTACCAGATTTTGACGGCGGCGAGGGCGGGAAAGGTAAGGACGACGAGAAGGAGCAACCCGAGCGTTTCTTGCAATTTTTAGAGAAGGAAGAGAGAGAGAAGAGAGAAAAACTCGTCGCCGCCGCAGCGTTAGAAGAACGGAAGAAGAAAGAAGAGCGTTTGCAAAGCAGCGCGGGAGGAGAAGGAAAAGAAGGAGCAACACATGTTGCGGTCGATTTCGGCCCGGCGGCGCCGCCTCCCGAGGACGAGAATAACCTCGACATCGCCGCCGGAATACGAAAACCGGGATACGGAGGTCAACTCTTACCGGGCGAAGGCTCCGCCATGGCGCAGTTCGTGCAATCCGGGGAAAGAATCCCGCGGAGAGGCGAAGTCGGGTATTCGAGCGAGCAAATTGAAAACTTCGAAAAGATGGGATACGTGATGAGCGGCAGTCGACACGCGCGCATGAACGCGGTGCGATTGAGAAAAGAAAATCAAGTGTATTCGGCGGAAGAGCAAGCGGCGTTAGCGATGATTAACTACGAGGAGAAAGCCGCGAAGGAGAAGCAAGTGATGGAAGAGTTGAAGAGGTTAGTCGATCAAGCGAAGAGGGATTGAGAGGGAAGAGCTGTTGTTTTTGTTTTGTTGGTAAATGCGCTATTTCTCTCTTTCTAAAGTTTTACATTGCTTTTACATGTATATTGCACGCGCGCTCTATTCTTCTACATATTACTACTCTACTATTAATAATCGGTTTCATTCCAGAAGTTTAAATACTCTTTCGGACGAACGTCTTTAACTAACGCCGGCACCACGTCGCCGTTCAACGCTTTATACTCCGACTTCATGTCGTCTCCGTACAATTCCTTCAACGCGCCTTCGATAATGTCGCTGTGAACGAACGCGACGATGACTTTCGCGTCGCGCTCTTCCTCGAACACGTTCGCGAACCACACGCGCATTCGATCGCGGACGGACTGCATGCTCAACTCGTTGGATTCGTACCTCAATTCGCCGTCGCTATTTACGAGTAAACCGAGTTCGTCCGCGCACGTAAACACCGAATCGCTCGTCGCTTCGCCCAAACGACATTTCGTTTCTTGCGCGGCGTTTTCTCTGGCGGCAATCTCGTAGTCGTCGTTTTCGTGTATCGACGTGATGTCTCCCAGTGTTTTTGTGAATTCGCACCCTTCTAAATACTTCTCCTCTCTCTTCGCCAACGCTCGCGAGAGGCCGCCGTATTGAATCGGATCTCCCGTCAAGTCGTCTTCAAAGCTATACGGTCGACGAATCTCAAAAGGCACGGTCAAATCGATCTTATTCCGAATCAAATCGGACACTCGTATGGATTTTCCACTCGCGCTTTGGTATTTTTTCACGCCAGACGTGTGCAACACCGCGAGTCGAGAGGTTTCAATCGCCCGCGCTTGCGGCGAGGTGAAAAAAGCCACTCTTTTCGCCTCTTCCTCTCCGCTCTCCTTGAAAACCTTCTCCATGTACGTCATCAACGCTTTACCGCTCTCCGTGGCTTCGTGCAAACCCACTTGCGTTAAACTCGGATCGAGCAACGACTTCCCGGTCACTTCGTCCGTGCACGGCACTTGTTCGTTCGGCATCGGCGCTTCGCCTTTTTGTCGCTCGCCCCAAACGTTATGCGCCGCCTCGCCGTGTCGAACGAACAAGAATAACTTTCGTCCGTTTTCTCTACTGGTAGTTTCGTTGTTGTTAAAGACTTCTGCGTTTATCTTCGCGCGTATCGACCCCCACTGGCGACTGGCCCCGAACAACGCGCCGTCGTCCATCTCGTAGTTTCTTTTCCTCGCGTCTTCTCCGTTGTTCTCCTTTTCGGCATCGAAGGAGAGGATCCTCGATTCGTATTTGAACAAGTCCCGAACGGCGACGAACGCAGACTTTTCTTCCTCGATGTTCGTCGTCGCGCCTTCGACGCTTTCGCCTCCTTTTCCTCCCCCTAAAAAAGGCCGCGTGGCCTTGAATCTCATCCTCTCATCAAACCCACCTTTTCCAACGCTCTCTCTCCCTAAAACGACCACAAAGGATGTTAAGACTGCTGCTGCTATGACTACTCCTCTCGATGGTGGTGTTCTTTTGTCTTTTTTCGTTTTCATCGACGCTTCTTGGCCGTCGAGAAACGCATCAGAATCTGATTCGTTTTCTTTCCCCGGGGACGGTTTCAACAACAAAACTTCCTCTTCTCTCGCCCGTTCTGCCGTCGAGGGAGTCGTTAAAGGCGACGAGACGAAGGGTAAGTGCGCGCGAATAAAAGACGGCCCTACCCACGACGCGTTTGGTCGAGAAGTCGTCATCACTTCGCGGTCGTAGAGTGCAGACACACCGCTGAGAAGTGAGGAAATTCGTGGGGAAAATCCTTCAGATGTGACACCTACGAAGTCCTCTCGACGATGAATACCGAGGTCTCGTTTAAACTCTGTCTCGCCTCGTCGACCATTTTACTCGGCTTTACGCTTCGCAAACTACACGTGGTGACTCGAGAAAACGGCGAATCGTTACTCGCCGTGATATTCGGCGCTCTGTTGCCCAGTTTATTACTCCAGGTAAGGTTTGATGCATTTTTCCCTTACTTTTGTTCTCTGAATGTGTTACGCGTGATGAGAGGCTCGCGCGAAACGAAGAACGACTTTGAGTTTCGTCTCGCGTAAAACAGCATCCATCGCTCGTTTTGTGGGAGCTTTTTGTGGATTTTCTTTCCTCGTTCAAGCGAGGAGAGAGGTGTTGACTAAAATCTCATCAATGTCTTTCTTTGTACTCTTAATGCACTTAATTCAACAGACGTTCGCTTCAATACACGCGAGCGCGGAGTACTTGGTGTTTTTCGCGTACAGCGTCTCACAGTGTCTGGTCGGCACGACTGTAGGTTTTCTGTTGTTTCGAAATCGCGAGCGAAATAAAGGGGAACATTTAGCCGGTGCGACGGTTGGGGTAAATCTGGGAACGTTTGCGTACCCGCTCGTATTCGCGGTGTTTGGCGAGGTCGGGTTGAGGAGAGCGGTGGTGTTTGATTTCTTTAATCAAGTGTCGATTTTAATCGCCAGCTACGTGTTGTTCGCGCTGAGTACAAGACGTGATGGTGATGGAGGTGAGAAAACGACGAAGGAGGTTATTTTGAAAGCCATCAAGACGCAAATGTTCACGCCGTGTTTACTCGCGTTGTATCTTTCGATCGCGTTGAAAGCCATTCCGAACGCGTCGATTCCGTACGCGCTGGATCAGTTTTTAGGGTCCTTGGCGGTCGCGGCAAAGCCGTTGGCGTTGTTGTCGCTTGGGATATTGTTCGAGCCTAAAATGAGTAAGAGCGAAGTTTCAGACGTGGTGACTTTGTTGTTGATTCGGTACGGAAGCGGATTACTCATCGCCGCCACGGCAATCGCGTTGAACATGTACCAATTCATAGGGGCTAGTGGATTGGCGGTGTTGACGTTAGCGCTAACCGCCCCGGTGCCCTTGATTTCTATACGATACGCCAAACAGTTTGGGTTAAACTCAGGACCGGCGGCCACGGCAGTGAATGCGAGTAACGTCGTGTCTTTTGTCGCTATTCTGATGCTCGCCGGAGCGGATTTCGAAACGCAACGGAGAAGTTTGATGTCGTTGTTCGCTTTGATTGGTTTTTTTTTATTCAGCGTTGGTTGTTTCATGAATAAAAAGGCGATGATGGTTTCAGAAGAAGGAAACGACGATTCGTTTGAAATCAGAGATATCGGCAACGGGAAGAAGCGGTTCGTTTCCACCAACGCTTTTTTGACGAGGAGGAGAGCGAATACCATCGCCATCACAAAATTCGACGATACCAATCATCATATATACAAGAGAAGGAAAAACGTCGTCCAACTCGTACCGTCGTCGTTATCACCTGTAGCAACACCACCACCCAGAGTTTGTTGTCGCACTTTTGTAGTCAGTCGTAGGATTAGGAATAGGAATAGTGACAGATTTTTTTGTGTCGCGGCACATCGAAGCGCCGCGTTGGTCTTCTAAAAATGTATGTAATAGTTAAATACAACCAATGCGTTGATAACGGTGCTATAATAAAGTATATATGTGCATGTGTATACCTGATAAGCAGGTAATGTAGCGTAATCTCTCTCTGTCTTCTCATACTCTCTCTTTTTCTTTCTTTCTTAATTGTAAATCATGTCTTGATGCATATCCGTTAAATAGCAGTTCAAAACCTTCAATCCGTAGTTCTTCTCGTCTCGACTGGTTTCTCTTTTTTGAAAAGGATCGGACCCGTCCGGCATGGCAAACCCTTCGTCGCGCATCTTTGCGTTCGCGTAATCGTCTTGACACAAGTGGCCGTACGTAAACGCGTCAATCATATCCGCGCCGAATCGCGCCATAAATTTATACACTTTCTCTTGGAACTTCGGGCCAATCAAGTACCTCGTGAATCCGGCTCCGGAGCGATCTTTCGGCCAATAGTAAAAGTTCCCGGTCAATTGTTGGCCTTTTTTCGGCCCGTCTTCGGCTAAAATTGGGTACGTGTTGCCTTGTTTATCGCAAAAACCTCCCTCGTCCGGTTGCGCGCACGCGGCTTCGTAAAAATTGGTCAACAAAACGAAATCCGCATCCTCGGGGACGTTGGCGACGATCGCGTCTAAATGTTTCATCTGCCAGTTCAAACCGTCCGCTTCCATGATCAACGAAAACTTCTTCCCCGAGTTGGACTCTAACACCGTGCGCCAGGCGTGCATGTGGCCGAATAAACACCCGATGTGATGCGCGCCGCCGTATTGTTCTTCAGTCATCCCTCCCGTGCTGTTTCGTTCGTCGACGATACCCAACCACGGCAAATTTTTCAAGTTGTCTCCGTTTCTCAACGCGTCCGGGTGTTTCCATCCTCTCTGGAAGAACTCTTTATTCAACTTCCTTATCGGTTCGACCGCCCATTCCGCGTCGCCGATGTTTTCCGGCCACTCCGTCGGCGTCACGCCGACGTCGCTCGTCGCGTCCGGCAACGTCTTTCGAATCTTATCAAAGTTCTCGTGATCTTCCGCGTCGTTCCTTTGAACGATGACGACGATATCCGCCGAGTGAATCCGCACCGGAGAATCTTCCCACGCGACCTCCTCTTCCTCGCCTAACAACGCATCTCTCTTTATATCCTCCAAACTTACGCTGCTTTCCTCGCTCGGCAAAGAAGCGTACTTCTTCTGGTACTCGTCGTACACGCGCCACTTGGCGAGTGCCATCGCTTTGCGAACGAACGGCGAAAGCTCAATCTCCTCATCATCATCGTTCATTTCACCACCACCCAACGCTTCGATGTTGTTGATAGTATTCTGTGCATCATCGTCTGTTTTCGTGGACCAAGTCATGTTATCGCAAAATCCTGGGTGCAACCGGTTCCACTCTTCGTTCGATGTTTTCGTTTGCGAGAGGTCTGCCTTCAGTGATGCCGCGGATGTGCTGGACAGACTGGCGAATGCGACGATAAAGAAGAGGAGTGAAGACGCGACGCCATTGCTGGTAAATTTTCTTGCAAAACTCGTCCTCGCATTCGTTCGGTCTTCTGAGGACAACAGCGGCGACGACGACGTCAGCATCGATGAGTATTCTGCGTATAAAAAGCCGCGCGCGCGGGGAATGGATGAGTGGAAATTCGAGAGACGACTCAACGCAAAACGCTCTCTCTCTCTCCTGATGTTGAGAACTTCAGAGATATAAACGACAGAAACGAGAGGAACAAAGCTTTCAAAGGTTCTCTCTTTCTCTCTCTGTGTGTGTATATCTCTGCCTCTCTGATGAAGCGTCGATGTATGAAGCGCAGCGAGCGGATGATTTTTAGAGTTTGGGTCGAGTTTCTATTTAGGGTGGCAGCCTCCAGCTGCTCTTTACAACGGTGTCTTTTTATGGGCGAGTCGCGTATCGTCATCAGTCTTTCATGACTGCGTCTGGCGCGTCCTTCTCCTTCCCCGCGTCGTCTTTTTCGTCTTCGTCTTCCTCTTCCTCTTCCGATGAATCAT
>Ga0255783_10004934_pt1 | contig 12100 bp, 11 predicted proteins | sample 011ome_22_FD_179981 | JGI IMG/M metagenome (GOLD analysis project Ga0255783, IMG submission 179981) | Coastal salt marsh microbial communities from the Groves Creek Marsh, Skidaway Island, Georgia - 011507BT metaG (version 2) | ecosystem: Environmental > Aquatic > Marine > Intertidal zone >... | reverse complement strand
TACGATTTCTTGCGAGCGGATGGGATACAAACGATACGACCGCCAAAGATGTTGGGTGGAAAATACGAAACGTTCCGACTGCTTCAATTTACCCTGACCACGATTTGCAGTTCATAGAACAAGATCAAGGTGCTGAATATATTAAATTCCAGCTGCATGGTAGAGGCTCTACGAATTACACTGACCCGTTAGCAGCTACTTTCTATGGAAATGTTAGTATTGAGGCAGGAACGGGTACTGGTGCTGGTGCGGGGACGTTAACGGTCGCTAGCACGATTTCAGCCAGCAATCTGAGTGGCACGAATACCGGAGATGAACCAGCGGCGAGTACAACAGTTGCTGGTATCGTTGAATTAGCCACTATTTCAGAAACAAATACGGGCACTGATGCCACTCGGGCTGTAACACCCGACGGCCTTGATGGTTGGACAGGCTCATCGAATGTAACAACTTTAGGTACAATTGCTACAGGTACTTGGCAAGGTACGGCAATTGCTTCGGCTTATCTCGACACTGATACTGCACATCTTTCCGGTACTCAGAATTTCACGGGTAATAAAACGTTTAGTGGTGGTTTAGTTGTATCAGCTTCATCTCCATCATTTGTAATTAACGACTCAGATGCTACCAATGCTACAGATCAGGTTGGATTTATTTCTTTTCAAAGGGGAAGTGTAGAGAAGGCATGGATTGGTTATGGTTCTTCCGGCAATTCCAATTTTACAATTAAAAATACTGAAGGCGCTGTTACTATTGACAGTAATGCTGATGTTATAGGTACATTAACTGCAACCTCAAAGTCCTTCGATATCGAACACCCAACTAAAGAAGGTATGCGATTACGTTATGGCTCTCTCGAAGGGCCAGAAAACGGTGTATATGTTCGTGGAAGAATGGATGGAGAGCAAGTCATCGAACTTCCGGATTACTGGCTCGGTCTTGTACACGAAGATACAATTACAGTAAGTCTTACAGCGATTGGACCAGGCTCCGTATGGGTAGAGAGTATTGAAAACAATGTTATTACTGTAGGCGGAAGTGAAAAGTTTTTCTATCATGTGTTTGCAGAACGTAAGGATATTGAGAAATTAACTGTAGAGTATGATGTATGAGCTGCTTAAATTGTCATCAAGAATGTGAAGAAAATTTCTGTTCTACCGAATGCGAAGAAGAATTTGAACGTTTGAACTCGGGAGTATTAGAAGAATGAGTATAGGATACCCTTCAAAAATTCCTACACACTTTCTTCGATGCTTGGTGGATGCTAAAAATCCAAGATCTCTGTACCCAGACGGGCTATTACATAATCCTTGGGTATCAACAGCTGGCACCACTTCTGTTGCTATAGGTAGCGATGGTGCGCTATTAAAATCAACAGGCACGTCTTGGCAAGGAAACTTTGGCGCAAATCCAACGACCACTGGCTGGTACGTAGTATCTTTTACGTACTACACATTGTCCGGATCAGATGCTATAAGTTTTGATAACGACGGTATAATGGATAATACATACAATCAAGCTATAACTCCTACTACTACTCGCCAAACATTTCAGAGAACTGTATTTCATAATACAACAGGAACTATACAATTTTACTTCTCAGCTCCAAGCACTACAGATGTATACATATCAGATTTTAAGTTTTTTAAAGTTGGTCAATGGACGGATATTTCAGGATATAATAATCACTTTACGTTGAATGATATTAGTTGGAACGCTAGTGGATACTTTTCTTTTAATGGCTCAACGAGTTATGCTGAATCAAATCCATCGACACCTAATAGTTTTACAGCGGACAATGATGCGTCTACGGTTAGTGTTTGGTTTCGCCCAACATCAAATCAAGGTGGAGCAAACAAAGCTATTATTACCGATAATGCCGGACCCGAATATGGTATCTGGTATGATGGAACAAACGTAAGATCTTACGCATACGCAGCAACTAACTCAGTAGGTGCTACAGCTGTGAATGACTGGGTAAATGTAACAATGGTTGTTCCTTATGCGGCTCGCCCAGGCGATGCTGGCAGTGGGTCCACTGGAGTATACCGAGTCAGACAATACATAAATGGAAAATTATCGGGAAGTGATACTTCTAGTACTGTAGGTAATGGCTTAAATGATTGGCCTCTAAATATAGGCAGAGATCTAGCAGGTGGAGGAACAGCTTACTTTACAGGAGATATTGGATTTGTTGCTATCTGGCAAACTGCACTTAATGATGCTGATATTATGAAAGTATACAATACGTTGAGGGGTAGAGGTTAATGGGTATTAAAAATACTATAGTTACTTCCGGACTCACTTTCATGTATGATATGGATAGTGACAAAAGTTTTAGGGGCAAGCCCACGACAAATTATGCACATAATGCAAATCCTGAGAGATCCGGATCAAACCCACTTCAAGGAAATACTTGGTCAGCTACAGGTGATGGAACTTGGAACGTAAGACATCAAGATGCTATAAGAGTATTTAGTCACAGTGGGACTGAACTTACTAGTCATATCAATACTGGCGTGACTGATTGGACAAACACATATCACGGCATCTGGACCTTTGATGAAGAGCTTGGATATCCAGTTTCTACAATGAGAGATATTGGCAATGGATCGTGGATGTATGCGGGATATGGTTTTGACGGCACTATCAATACACCCACAAAAATAGGATTAACGACCGGCGATAAGTATGTTATCTCCTGGGATCAGTGGACTACCAACACAAGCAAGTCTGCAAACTGTGGATTATATGGACAAAATACAACCAATACGGGAAACAATTTTTGGGATGGCCTATCCAATCAGGCAGGTGCTACAGCATTTAATACTAAAACACATACTTGGCAAAGACTATATGCTGTTTTTACGGTTAGCGCAAATAGAGGATTAAATGCTACATGGAGTCAATACAATTATGGACACTATGGCGGTAGAGGTGTCACTAAAGTGGCAAACTGGCAACTCGAAGTCGGAGATACTCCTAGTAAGTTTCTCTATTCTACGAATACAGGCGTAACGGACAGTCGTTCATCTACTGAAGCTATTGTTGACATAGCTGGCGGTCATTCAATTACTCCAACAAATCTTACATACAGCATAGATTCTACTAGTAGAAAAGAAAATTTTGCTTTTGTAAACAGCACATCACGTTTAGATGTAGCGTCCGGAGCCTTATCTACCCAGGCATCCTCTGGTACATGGACGATCGATATGTGGTTGAAGAGGAGCGCATTAAGTGCTGGTGATATTGACACGTTTTTACAAACAGGTTCAGGAAATAATTTTCTCTGGTACTTTAGACAAAGTACTGGCAATATAGAATTTGAAAATACAGGATCTTCTACATGGAGCTTTACTCCAACTACAAATGTGTACTACCATTTCTGTGCCGTAGGTTCAGGGGGAAGTATTACTGTTTACATAAATGGAGTATCTTTGGGAACGAATTCAAATACTACTACTTTTTCGATTGCCTATGCAAATGGAATTTGTATAGGACAAGAATTAGACAGCAATTCAGCTACTCCTTCTGTTGATCCTAATCAAAGATTTCAGGGTGAGATACCTTCAGTTAAGTTTTACAATCGAGCACTAAGTGTTGGAGAAGTTCAACAGAATTTTAACGCTCTTCGGGGCAGGTTCGGATACTAATTATGGGATGTTTTACAGGAACAAGAGTAAAAAATGCAACAGAGTTGAAAAAGGTCGCACCGACGGCCGGAAATCGAACCGTAATGATTCATCCAAATGGAAAGAATGATTCTTCGGAAAGATTCAAAGTATACTGTGATATTACTACAGATTCGGATGTTGGCTGGCATCTTGTTTTTATGGCTTTTCCAAGAGCCACGTCTCCTTATGTTGCCGGGGAAGTGAATACTTCAAATCGCACAAGATCTGGAGCGGTACCATTACCTACAGATACGAGTCAGACAAAAGTTACTGATACCGATATTCATACAATTCTCAATAACGGGATCAAACAAACACGAACTCAGTGGTGGCATTCAAGTGTAGAGTTTCCTGGCACTGTATGGGCAACGGGAGTAATCTCTGGAACGGATCGTAGCACACAATATAACGAATTCGAGAATCCTTCTACTTGGAACTCCGTTCAATCGAGTGGAAATAGTGGACAAAGGTTTAAAAGAAAGTGGGGTCCAGACGGAACGTGGACAGGTTGGATAACAAGTGGTGCAGTAACAGGCTGTGCAGGTCCAGCGGCTGGCTGGAGTAATTATTACGAACAGCAATGTGTGCAGAGTTGGTTTGCTAGTTGCGAAGGTGGACCTGCAATTAATCATAAGTGTGCTGGATCCGTTCAAGATCGTGCAAATGAATTAAGGGTTTGGGCAGCATGAGAGAATTAATAGCAATTAATGCACATGGATATTATGACATTATTTGGGATATTCATCATAGTCAAGGATTTAATTATACAAATCCAGAAGATGTAGTCGCAAAAGTAAAAGAAGTCTGGCCAGATACAGCAGACTGCGAATATGAAGTAGTAGAAAATGAAATTTACCTTTTAAACTGCACAAACCCAACTGTAAATCCCGAAGGCATGTGTAAAATTTAATTCTTGACACGAAGGTCTTTTTAAAATATAATATCATTTTTAGGAAACTTGTTTCCAAGAATAAAGAGAAAAAACATGGCTGATTCTGATAAAAATATAGTAATCACTCCACAAACGAGTCAAACCGCTGATCCGACTATTCAATTTAAGAGTGGGGCTACGAGCGGAGATCCGATTACTCTGACTGTGACGGACGACGGAACTACTTCAAGCTTAAGTTTTGAAGGAAGTGCCGGTCAGCTTTTCTCAATTTCAAATGATTTGACAGGAACTATTTTTGGTGTTGCTGACGGTTCAGGTATTCCGATTATCGAAGCGGATGCTGATGGAACGATTCGACTTGCAGAATTTGGCGGTAGTGTTCTCATTGGGCGTGGAACTAATACGTTTATAGGAAACAATGCGGGCTCTTCAAACACAGAAGGCACTGATAATAATTTTATAGGAAATAATGCTGGTCGCTCGAACATAACTGGTAACAATAGTAACTTTATAGGACTTAATGCTGGGTGCTCTAATATCAATGGGGACTATAACAATTTTATTGGATGGAATGCGGGATGTTCCAACACTTATGGGATGTGTAATAACTTTATAGGTTTTGCTGCAGGTCTTTCTCAGTATGGCGGATATTACAACAACTATATAGGAGTCTGTGCTGGGTACGGCACTCAAGACGCCTTTTCTAATAATATCATAGGCAACCGAGCAGGAGTCTGTATAACCTCTGGAAGTTACAACAACTTCATGGGAAGTTATGCTGGTTACCGTAATACAACTGGAAATTACAACAACTTCATGGGACGCCGGGCTGGGGAAAATAACACCACCGGCTTCAACAACAACTTTACCGGAACCCAGGCTGGTCGCTTTAATACAACAGGTAGTTGCAACAACTTCATTGGATGCGGGGCTGGCTTCTCTAACACAATAGGCTTCAACAACAACTTCATTGGACACTTAGCTGGCCACAAGAACACAACAGGCTTCAACAACAACTTTATCGGAACCTTTGCTGGTCGCTGCAACACAACTGGTACATATAACAACTTCATCGGAGTCAGTACTGGTTATTGTAATACAATAGGTGATTCCAACAACTTCATTGGAAACCAGGCTGGTTACCATAATATAACGGGTAATTGCAACAACTTCATAGGAAATGATACTGGTTATAGAAACACAACAGGTAGTTGCAACAACTTCATAGGAAATTATGCTGGCTTCGATAACACAACTGGAGGTAACAACAACTTCATAGGAAACAAGGCTGGTCGCTTTAATACAACAGGTAGTTGCAACAACTTTATGGGAAACTTAGCTGGCTTCTCGAATACAACAGGCATTTTGAACAACTTCATGGGGTCTTGTGCTGGTTACTATAACACAACAGGAAATATCAACAACTTCATAGGAAGCTTAGCTGGCTGGTCGAATACAACAGGAAGTTACAACAACTTCCTGGGAAACCGGGCTGGTCGCTTTAATACGGTAGGAGGTCACAACAACTTCATCGGAACTTATGCTGGTTACTTTAACGAAGGCAGTTGGAACAACTTCATCGGATTCTGGGCTGGTCGCAGCAACACAACTGGAAGTGACAACAACTTCATAGGAAGATGCGCTGGGCGCCACAATGCAGCTGGCACTCTCAACAACTTCATGGGAAACCAGGCGGGTTACTGGAATACAACTGGGATCTGCAACAACTTCATAGGAGACAGGGCTGGTTATTGTAACACAACTGGATATCGCAACAACTTCATGGGAAGCTTCGCTGGCTTCTCGAATACAACAGGTATTTACAACACCTTCATTGGAAACCAGGCTGGTTATAATAACTCAATCGGTTCCAGGAACAACTTCATCGGACTCAATGCTGGCTTCGCTAACACAACCGGCGGTTTCAACAACTTCATAGGAAACAGGGCTGGCGTCGCTAACACAACAGGAAGTGCAAACAACTTTATAGGAAACTTAGCTGGCTACTACAACACAACTGGAAGTGACAGCATCTTCATAGGAAGCAATGCTGGTCGCAATAACTCAACTGGTACTAACAATATATTTTTAGGTCGCTGTTCTGGATTCCTTACAGCTGGGCTAGCGAATATAACGACAGAAAGCAATCGCATTATTATGGGTAATTCTTCTCATACTTGTGCCCAGATACAGATCGGTTGGACAACAGTATCTGATATACGAGATAAGTGTATCTATAACCCAGTTCAACATGGTCGATGTTTCTTGAAAGAAGTAACTCCTATCGAGTATTCATTTAAAGATAGAGAAACAAATGAGATAACAGATCCTGAAGGAAAGAGAAGATATGGATTCTCTGCTCAAGAAATTATTGAGATCGAAAAGAAATATGGAAATCCGGTAATCGCCAACGAAGACGATCCCGATAAACTCAATTTAACAACTGACTATATAATACCAGTATTAGTCAATGCAGTAAACGAACTGTCTGCAGAAGTTGATCAGTTAAAATCTAAGTTAACAAACTAAGTAATCTAAGGAGATTAGTTATGCCACAATATAGAGCAAGTCAAGAAGTCATTAATAAAACTGTAAGTAAGTACGTAAGAGCAAGTGCTATTGCATTTTACAATCCACTTACAGGCCGCCCCTACGTTGGAGTGAGCGAAGACATCGTTCAAGTAAACGAAGACGGCTCACTAAGCCAGACTGACGAAAATCTGCAAGATCAGGGAGTCAAAGGAATTTCGTTTTCTTTTGATCCTGAATCTGATAACGAAACCATGAATATCCTCGATCCTTCTGACGGAGCAGTGACGGGCACAATGACATATGCAGAAGTGTATAATGCAGTCTATAGCTTATACTTTCATTTGGCTGCAATTAGAGACGCAGAGCAAGAGTCTGAAGCTACTCCAGAAGAGTAACCTTTATTAATAACAGTATGGTGATATTATGAAAAAAGTACTAATTGCGACGCCTGCTCTTGATCAAAAAGTAGACGCATACTATACTCATAGCCTCTGCGAATCAATTAAACTCGGTCTTGAGCACGAGCTAAATATAAGGGCAGTGTTCCTAGCTAATGAGAGCATTCTTCCGTTAGCTAGGAACGAGCTACTTAAACTTGGTTATGTTGAAAACTATGACCACGTAGTTTACATTGATGCAGATGAGTCATGGAATCCTCAAGATCTTATTGATATTCTTCTGAATGAAAAAGACGTGATCTGTGTTCCTGTTGTGAATAAAGGCGATCAAACTGAGCAATATAACATCTGGTATGACGAAATAAATAAAGATAATGATGGGCTATTTCCTATAATCAAGTGTGGTACTGGATTCTTAAAGCTATCCGCAAAAGTTGTTGCTGATCTTTATGAGTCAAGCGAAGAACTAGTCTTTAGAAACAAGCCACTCAAAAATGTATTTGAATATAGTCAAGTTGACGGGGATTTTGTGGGCGAAGACATTACTGCATGTAATAAGATAAAGGAGCTGGGCTATACGATTTGGTGTAAGCCAGGAACTGTGTATCACATCGGCAACAAAATGTACACTGGTGACTTTGTAAAACTTAATAAACTACGAGATTAAAATTATGTATAGTATATTTCATGTACAAGGTGGAATTGGGAAACATGTTGCTTCAACTGCTGTAGCGAAAGTTATCAAGAATAATTATCCAGAGCGCAAACTGATTATTGTTTGTGCGTATCCTGATATTTTTAGTAATCTTACTTTTGTTGATAGAGTATATCCTCTAGGGGGAACACAATACTTCTATCAAGAGTATATTCAGAATAAAGACTCGTTGATTTTTGCTCACGAGCCATACTACACGACTGATCATATTCATAAGAAGCGATCTCTGATCGATAACTGGTGCAATATCTATAATCTAGATTATAATGGCGAGATGCCGGAGTTAACATACAATCGTCTCCAAAGAAAAGGCGCTGAACAATTTTGGAAGACAGACAAGCCACTGATGGTGATTCACACTAACGGTGGTATGATGACAACTGATGCTAAGCCATACTCTTGGACTCGTGATATGCCAGAGAAAACTGCACAAGCATTAGTTGATCACTATAAGAAAGACTATACGATTATTCAGGTAACAAAGGTTAATTCTTCAAAGCTTGAAGGCGCCCATCATCTGTTTGCTACACAGCAACAGTCATTGCCGATTCCAGACTTTTTTAGTGTGCTACTGATGAGTAAAAGAAATATTTTGATAGACTCTTCTTTACAACATGCAGCGGCTGCTTTAAATAAGCGTTCTACTGTACTATGGAACGGCACGTCCCCCACAGTTTTTGGTTACGATTTACATACTAATATATTACCAGCAATTGATTTTAAAATCAATCTGCCGGGTAGCTATCTGTTCGACTTTTCATTCGAGGGAGAAGAAGGCGAATATCCCTACGGAGAAAATGAAGATATATTCGATGTAGATAAAATTATAGAAAAAAGTATTGAGGTTGAATAATGAATAAGACATACTATTTTATGGCTGGACTTCCCAGATCGGGAAGCTCTCTATTATCAGCTTTGCTGAATCAACATCCAGATATTTACTCAAGCCCAAACTCCCCTGTTGTTGGGTTGATGATGGCTCTCGAAAATCAGCTATCTACTGATGAGATGTACTCCGCTAATCCTAAACTAGAGCAAGCAAAAGAAACGATTGCTAGCCCAATGTATCATTATCACTCTGATATCGAGAAGCCAGTTATCATTGACAAGAATAGATCGTGGATGAATCGCCCACATTATATCGAAGAATACTTTAATATCGAACCAAAGATTCTTTGTCCAGTTAGAGACATTGATGAAATCTTTGCATCTTTTCTTGATATTGTTCATCGTAATCCAACTATTTCGGAAGATGGTACTATGAACTTCATAGACCAGATGTTACTTCGACAAGGATTGAAGCACACGGACGAAAATAGATGTATGATTATGGGGAATATCGAAACGGGAATTCTAGGTCAAAGTTATGCGGCGATGAAACAGATGATAGATAACCAACAAGCGCACATGATTCATTTTATCGAATACAACGACTTAGTAAATAATACACAAGAGACGCTAGATAAAGTCTATAAGTTTCTTGGTGTCGAGTCTTTTGCAAACACTTTGTCGGATGTAAAATCCAATGAAGTACTAAACGATTCAGGTTCTTATGGGCTTGCTGATATGCACACTATAAGAAGTGAGATATCTTCGAGAAAACTAAACCCTAAAGAAATATTGCCCGAAGAGGTTTATAAAACAGTTCAAAATATGGAATTCTGGAGATCTGTAGTTGATCGGTCAGAGAAAACCTTTGCTAAGAAAGATCATTTCTCTAATTTCATAGGTAAATAGTATAGCGCTCTTGATGTGTATAATAAAAAGCAAGAAGGGGCTATTCAGCCCCTTCTTCTTCCTCTTCTTTATTAAGTTCTTCTCCAAGCATATTTGTAAAACCTCTCTGGGCTACTTCAAGTTGGTCTAGCCTTCCTTTAGTGCTTGCAATTTGATTTCCTAAATCTTGTATTTGATTTACAATGTATTTTGCTTGATCCGATAACTCTTCAATTACATAACTTTTATCGTTATATACAAGAGTAGGTTTTTCTTGAATATCGGTACTCATTTTATCTCCTATTTAAAAATGTCTTGCCAATTCCCAGTAGTGCTCGCGCGAGCATACTCAGTTGCACGATTTTCAAAGAAATTCGTATGTTCAACTGCGTTAATCATATAATCCAACCATGGCAAAGGATTTGTTTCTGAATTAAAGATTTTCTTCATACCCAACTGAAGCAGTCGACGATCGGCAATATATCGAATATATGCCTTCACTTCTTCTGCCGTTAGGTCTTTCACTTCACAACTATTAAATGCAATATCAATAAAAGCGTCTTCTAGTTCTACAACACGCTCTGCAGCGCAATAAATTTCATACTTCAATTCGTCATTCCATATCTCAGGATTTTCACGAACATAAGTTTGAAAAATCTTTGTCATTCCTTCAACGTGTAGCGTCTCATCTCGAATTGACCAAGTTACAATCTGCCCCATATTCTTCATTAGATTATGGCGAGGAAAGTTCAGTAGAATCGCAAAACTACTAAACAGTTGTACTCCTTCGGTAAATCCGCTATAGACTGCCACAGTCTTCGCAATATCTTTTTTCGAGTTCATATTAAAGTTTGATAGATACTCGTGTTTATCTGCCATCTCTTGAACATCCATAAACATTTGATATTCTTCTTCAGGAAATCCAAGAGTCTCTAGCAATGTAGAATAAGCTTCTTGATGCACGGCTTCCATCGCCGCGAAAGCAGCCAACATCATTCGTACTTCGGGTGCTTTAAAAGTGGGAAGATAATGTTTTGCATACCCACAACAAACATCTACATCTGATTGCGTAAAAAAACGAAATATATGTCCAAGCAAACGCTTACTGTCATCATCAAGGCCGCGATAATCTTTAAGATCGTCGGCCATCGGTACTTCGTCAGGAAGCCAGTGCATATGCTGCTGACTCTTATAGGCTTCAAAAGCCCAGTTATATTGAAACGGTTTGTAATAATTTCTTTCTTCTGTAAGCATTTTTTATCCTTCACAAGCTAAACACGAGTTTTCATCATCGAAGATAAAGTCTCTTAGTTTTTCATCCGACACGACGTCAGCACGTTTATACGCTTCGCTTCGTGCATAATATAATGTTTTCATTCCTCTACGCCAAGCAAGCATGTGAACGTTGTGTAGTTCTTGCTTACTAACGTCTGCGGGAAAGAATAGATTCACAGACTGTGACTGGCAAATATGCTGCTGTCGATCTGCTGCAAACTCTATAACCCACCGTTGGTCGAGTTCAACCGCTGTTTTAAACACATCTTTAGTATAGTCATCTAAAAAATCAAGGTGCTGTACGCTTCCCTGATTCGTCATAATATCTTTCCAAACTTCGTCAGTATTCATTCCTAACTCATCGAGAGTATGCTCAAGATATTCATTCTTTACAAGACTTGTACCAGATTTTGTTTTCTGTGTATAGGCATTGGCACGATAAGGTTCAATGCTTGGGCTCGTATTGGCACAAATAATACTAGAAGAGGCATTGGGTGCGATTGCCATCAGATGAGCATTTCTTACACTCTGGTTTGGATCGTCCGGACAAGCTCCTCTCTCTTTCGCAAGTCTTTTGCTTTCTTCTAAAGCTTGGTGCTTGATATGAGCAAAGGCTCGATTATTAAAAGATTTTGCCATTGCACTTTCAAACGCAATATTATTACGCTGTAGATAGGCGTGAAATCCCATCGCACCAAGACCGATTGACCGCTCTCGATAGGCACTATACTTCGCTTTTGAAAGCGCTGTAGGTGCATTATCGATAAAATAAGTAAGAACATTATCTAGCATTCGTACTAAATCAGGAATAAACTCGTCGATGTTTTTCCAAGAATCATACTCTTCGAGATTTACACTAGAGAGACAGCATACTGCCGTTCTTTTTTCATTTGTGGCA
>Ga0255783_10004896_pt1 | contig 12171 bp, 11 predicted proteins | sample 011ome_22_FD_179981 | JGI IMG/M metagenome (GOLD analysis project Ga0255783, IMG submission 179981) | Coastal salt marsh microbial communities from the Groves Creek Marsh, Skidaway Island, Georgia - 011507BT metaG (version 2) | ecosystem: Environmental > Aquatic > Marine > Intertidal zone >... | reverse complement strand
CAGTATTGGATAACCTTGCGCATACTTATATGCGTCTGCAGGTGTACTAATTGTGCCAAAAGTATAAGCATCAAATGAATTTGCTGTATGAACATGTAGGTCACCAAAATATGCATTCTTATCTGGATTAGGTACAGGCCGAGGCTGAATTTCAACTTGCAGTAATGGTTTATCATGCAAAGATACTTCTAAATTCAGTGATTTATTTGCATCTGAACATGATGCAATAATCAACACAAACACTACTAAAAAATTATTTTTAATTTTCACAACGATCCACCTAAACGTTTAAATATCTCTTCTTGTAAAAGCCACATTCTATCCTGCCCCCAAACATAAAATGGATTGCCTCCATCTTGGTCAGTAATCTTAAAGCTTGGAACTCCCCAACAATTTCCAGCATACATATCTTCAACATTATCATTAAGAATTTTTTTCCATCGTTTGGTGTTTAAATCTTTTATTATTATCTGCCAATCAAGCCCAAGATCAGTTACTACTTTTTCTAAAAAACTTTCATCACCTATATTTATTCCATCCTGAAATGATGCCTTTAATAATGCCTCTATATACTCAAAACCTTTGCCTGCCTCATCGATAACTGGAAACAATGAGTAAGATTTTCGTGCTGGTTTCCCGATAGGCGAATAAATGGATTTTATTTCATGGCCATGTCTTCTGCCCTCTCTTGCAGCATCAGAGATTATATATTTTGCTTTGAAGCCTGGAATAGTCATCATACGCATGAGCATGGGCAATACAGGCTTTGTAATAAGATTAATGGGATAATCTTCTCGCATTTGTCTAACTCTTTTAGTGCTTACAAAAGTGTATGGGCTGTTTAGAGATGGGTAGTAATATAAATTCATTTTTTTATCTGATGTAAATTGCGAGGGAGCTTCTGTTTTTAAGGGGCAAATGTTTTGAGTTTCGTGAACTTTCTTTGCTCCTAAATCAGCAAGCCTCTCTTCTAAATATGGCAAACGATCTACTCCCCAATAAAGCTCTTTTTCATAATAAAATGCTGATCCAAAATAGTAACCCTTGGCATCTCTAATTTTATTGCCTTGGATTAAGTTTTCCTTAACCTCAGCCTTAGTTGCAAAATAAGTTGAGGATAATTTATCTAAAGTAGCGATATCTCCCTCCCACAAAGCAGAACTTACTTTACTTGCTAGTTCAATAACAGTATCTGGCTCGACTGCAGTTAAAATTGAGTTTGCTTTTTCAACTAACTCTTTTGCAGGATACTCATGAGCCTGAAAATCAATGCTATAAAAAGGCGCAATTCGATTTACATCTTGTAAACAATAAATGTTGTATAAAGAAGGTTCATGAACTGTTTCAAGATTTTCTTCGCCGACTAGAATGAACTTCAGAGTTATTTCATAGGAAGATATTAATTTCTCAACACATTGAATTGTTAGATGAGAGTATGGATCATCTGCTTTATGAAAATACAAAACTTCATGAGGTCTGTTCGCAGCTTGTCTTTCAGATTCTGTCTGCTTTCTAATATTTTGAAATGTATCAAAACTAGAAAAAGAATTCATTATGTGATTTCTAGTTTTGTAGCTTATTGTCCTTCTGGACATAAAATTTCTAAAAGCTTTTATCATTTTAATATTCTCAATAACTAGTCTAGATCGCTTGCATCATGGCGTTCAACAATGGCATTGTCTTCAGGGCTCGGCGCCCTATTTACCCTTGAACCTCTTTTGTATGCAGGTCGCTCTGCAATTTCTTCCGCCCAACGAACAACATTTATATAAGATGCTAAATCTAAAAATTCTGCTGAGTTATATGCATTCCGTAAAATCAAAGTGCCATACCAAGAATGCACAGCTATATCTGAAATATTAAATATGTCTCCTGATAAATATTGTCTTTTAGATAAGTTTTTGTCTAGAACATCTAATTGACGCTTTACTTCCATGGCAAAACGATTGATCGGATATTCAAATTTCTCAGGTGCATAAGCATAAAAATGTCCAAAGCCTCCACCTAAGTACGGAGAGCTGCCCATGCCCCAAAAAAACCAAGACATGCATTCAGCTTTTTCAGACGGATCAGTTGGAATGAATTCACCAAACTTTTCAGCTAAATAAAGCATGATTGCTCCTGATTCAAATACACGAGTCGAAGGTTTGGTGCTCATATCTAATAATGCAGGAATCTTGGAATTTGGATTAATTTCAACAAAGCCGCTACCAAATTGCGCTCCCTCGCCAATATTGATGAGAAATGCATCGTATTCTGCGCCTTCATGACCTATGGCCAAAAGCTCCTCAAGTAAAACCGTAATTTTAATTCCATTTGGGGTGCCCAATGAGTAAAGCTGAAGAGGATGCTTTCCTATTGGTAATTCTTTTTCATGCGTTGAGCCTGAAATAGGTCTATTGATGTTAGTAAACTTGCCACCACTTTGGTTTTCCCACTTCCAGACTTTCGGCGGAATGTATGTTGATGAATCGCTCATATTGCTCCTTAAATTAAATATGATTAAGCGCTTAAGTCTTTATATAGTATTGTCATATATTGTGTCAATTTATCGCTAAGACTCAAAAAAATAAGTTAAAATAAACACTATACATATAGCTAGGGGAATAAAATAAAAATGAACAAATCTTTGATAGGTCTAATAGTTGTTTTAACGATTTTTTTAATATATGCAACAGGGTTTTATACAAACTTTCAAACTGATTCAGCTTTGAAGATTGTAGACTTTTCAATAGAACAACAAGAAATTGAAAATAGCGTGCCCCCTAATCCAGAAAGAATTCCACTTTATGGTGACTTGCATGTTCATACGAAGTATTCATTTGATGCATATATTTTTGGTGTGACAGCTACTCCATATGATGCTTATAGATATGCAAAAGGTGAGGCCATCAAGCATCCTTTAGGTTTTGACATGAAATTAAGAGAGCCTTTGGATTTTTATGCAGTTACTGATCATGGTTTTTACATGGGGATGATAGAAAATTATGCTAATACATCCTCAGAGATGTCAAAAAATGAATGGACCAAGCCAATGCATAATCTGAATAGACCCGAAAATGTTACGGTTGAATCACTGGGCGCAAGAGCCGACCTGTTCAGTTCTGTTTTAACTCAAGCAATCGTCAAGCCTTACCCATATTGGCATCCAAAAGTTTGGAAAGCTTGGTTCACTAACAACATTCAAGTAGCCCTTCAATCATTTGATTATGATGTGCATAAATCTGCATGGGCAGATGTTGCAAATGCAGCAGAAAAATTCAATAAGCCAGGAGAATTTACTACGTTCATTGGCTATGAATTTACAACTTCAACAGATGTAGAGGGTGGCAACTTGCATAGAAATGTTATTTTTAATTCTTCAAATGCTCCCATTAGACCTTGGACCAGAATTGATTCCATAAATCCAGAAGATCTTTGGACATGGATGGATGGTTTAAGAGATAAGGGCGTCGATTCTTTGGCCATGCCTCACAATAGTAATGGCTCTAATGGCCAAATGTTTGAGGTTGAAACATTTACAGGAAATCCAATCAGCATAGAATATGCTGAAAAGCGAATGCGAAATGAGCCTGTTGTTGAGATGACCCAGGTTAAAGGAACCTCTGATACTCACCCACTTCTTTCTCCAGATGACGAATGGGCAGATTTTGAAATCATGGATAAAAGAGTTGGAAGCAGGCCTCCAACATACAGCATGCCCCAAGGAGGCTATGTTAGAGACGCATATTTAAGAGGCCTAACCTTAGACTGGGAAGGTCGTGGTAATCCTTATAAATTTGGTCTAATAGGATCAAGTGATACTCATACTGGTGCTGGAGGATTTGATGAAGATAATTATTGGTCGAAGGCTGGAGTATTAGATGGAACTGATATGGGCAGAGGAAGTGTACCTTTAACTCCAGATAGAATTGAACAACTGGAAGAATATGCTGAGCTTTATGATCAGCCTATAAGCATTCAGGATATTGAGGGTAGAACCTATGCAGATGTTGGATTTGATCAATGGAGTGCATCAGGCCTAGCAGTTGCATGGGCAGAAGAAAATACTCGAGATTCTATTTTTCAAGCCTTCAAAAGAAAAGAGACATTCGCTACAACAGGTACAAGAATGGCAGTCAGATTCTTTGCTGGATTTGACATGCAGTCAATTGATTTAGATTCTGAGGATATGGTTAAAAATGCCTATGCAAAAGGTGTAACCATGGGTGCAGATCTATTTAGTCAAGATAATCAAACACCACAATTCTTAGTTTGGGCTCAGCGTGATAAATTAGGAGCTCCGCTTCAAAGAGTACAAATCATCAAAGGATGGGTTGAAAATGCCTCTGGAACCCCGAAGGAGAAAGTTTATGATGTTGCATGCTCAGATGGACTAACAGTAGATCCCATAACTAATCGCTGTCCTGATAATGGCGCTAAGGTAAACATCAATGATTGCTCCATCTCAAGTGATGTCGGAGCGGTCGAGTTAAAGACTACTTGGGTGGATCCCGATTTTGATCCAACTATTAAAGCTTTTTATTATGTTCGAGTTTTAGAAAATCCGACATGCAGATGGTCTACATGGGATGCATTAAAAGCAGGAGTCAAGCCAAGGCCTGATCTAGATGAAACGATTCAAGAACGCGCATGGTCTTCTCCTATTTGGTATATACCTAAGTCAAGTGAGCTAAATATTATTCCCTTATAAATTTTAGGAAACTGAAATGAATCTTAGAATACTTGTATTTTTTGCAATTGGACTATTAATTTTTTTCCTTGATATTGGGTTCAATTCCGAGCAAAACTCAAAAGATATTTATATTTCAGATCAAGAGTTAACAAGTCTTCTTTCGGCTTGGCAATCCCAAGTTGGAAGACCGCCAAGCGATGAAGAGATCGTTAGTATTATCAATAACTTTGTGCAAGAAGAGATTTTATACAGAGAAGCATTGCTTTTAGAGCTAGATCAAGAGGATAGAATTATAAAGAGAAGATTGGCTCAGAAAATTACTTTTTTAAAACAAGAAACGATTCCAGATGATCCCTCGCAAGAAGAATTAGAAAATTTTTTTGAGCTAAATAAAGATAATTACTTCGTGCCAGCAACCTACTCTTTCTCACATCACTATTTTTCAAAAGAGTCTAATGCCAAAGAAAGAGCAGCCAAAGCTTTCAATGACAATCAGACTAATGGGACTGAAATAATAGGTGATCCCTTTTTTCTAGGAAAAAACTTTTATCAAAATAGCTCCAATGACATCAAGAAAAATTTTGGTGAGTTATTCTTTTCAACTATCGAGAATCTTTCTTTGAATGAGTGGTCTGGGCCTCATGAATCAGCTTTTGGGCAGCACATCATTAAGTTGAAAGAAGTTAAAACTGGGTTTTACCCTTCTCTAGAACAAGTGCTATTAAAAGTTCAACAAGACTACCTTTCGCAAGCTCAAGATAAAGCGATTAATGAATATATTAATGAAATCAGATCTCAATACAGAGTCATAATCAATCCAGATTATAAGTTCTAATGACTTGTAAGCTCACTAAAATATTAGTCATACTTTTTTGTTCAACTGCACTATTCTCTCATGAGTTTAATCCAGCCCACCTGGTCATAAATGAACTAACTGAAAATGAATACGAGGTTAGTTGGATGTACCCGATTAAAAATATCGGTGCTAGAGCAGAAGTTTTTTTTCCTGACAGTTGCGAGAGAAAGAGCCAATTACCTAGTCAAAAGGGAAAATATCTAGTTGAAAAAATATCGTTAAGTTGTGAAAACTCTCTTAAAGGCCAAATAATTTCAGTCAATAATCTGAGTGTGCTCACAGATGCATTGGTAACAATCACTCACTTTAATGGAGAGGTGTTTGAAGGGTTGATGAACCTCAAGAGATCATCAATAGAGATTCCATTCAAAGAGCAGGTTTATCCGGTTGGATATTTCACCCTGGGTATTGATCATTTATTAAGTGGTAATGATCATATCCTTTTCATCCTAGGGTTACTTTTCTTAATTTCTGGATTTTTAAATGCAGTTAAAACAATTACAGCTTTCACTTTCGCTCACAGCGTTACCTTATGCTTATCAGTATTTGAGTTAGTGTATCTGCCTCAAGCAACTGTAGAAGCCATTATTGCGCTTACTATTATTTACCTTGCATTAGAGGTTAGTGAAAGCAAAAAATATGGATCTACCCCCTGGCTCATTGCATTTGGGTTTGGATTACTGCATGGCCTAGGTTTTGCTAATGCCCTAACAGGAATTGGTATTGGGAATGAGCAGCTGCTCCTTTCTTTGCTGTTCTTTAACCTGGGTATTGAAGCAGGTCAGCTGATATTGGTCCCAATATTTGGATCAGTGATCTGGCTTGCTCGCAAATTTGGATTGTACAAAAAATCTGCTACTCTCACTTCGTTGATTTTAGGTGGCATGGGTTTTTTTTGGCTTACAGAAAGAGTATCTGAAATATTAATTTAATGCATTCCTATAAATCTTATTTTTGAATCTATAATTTTTGAGATTTAACCTTAAAGTTAAATTTTTAGCCTCATTATGGGATTAGCAGTCACTCTATCAGGAATCTCATTTGCACCAGGCACTGCTCTTGCAATTAGAAAAGGTTTCAGAGCTTCAATAGCCTTCGGCTCATCATAGTGCCCAATGCTAGGATGAAGGTGATGAATGAAATGGAGCTGCATGGAGTGATTTAAATATCTTGGCATCCAATGAGACCAAAATCGAGTATTTTGATATCTTCCAATCGAAGTCCCAAGATGTGGATAATAAGAGAAAAAAACTGTTGTATAAACTGAGCCTATCTTTGCAGGTAACCACCACAACAACAAGGTTTCAAATGGAAAAATAATAACTAGAACTAATGGTGCAAATTTGTAAAACAGCGCTATCGGAATTGCTTGATGGAATGCATTCACAAATGCTTTATCATTCTGAAAAACCTCAAGATACTTATCAAATTGAAGTGTTGAGCCATCTAAAACATTTTTAAGAACTTTCAGAACAGAAGTGTTGTGCGCATTTTTATAGTCAGGATCTTTTACTGGATCATTGGTATATGCATGATGTTTCATGTGTGTGATCCTTAAAATATGATAAGGAAACTTCAAAGTGATGAGAGTAATATGGCCAACTAGACTATCAAGCCATCTGAGTTTGGGATTACCTCTGGAATAATTTCCATGCTGAGCTTCATGCGATGGCAAGTAGGCAAAACATGCACATAGGCATGCAATAAAAAATCCTGCCCATAAATCTAAAAAACCACTTAGAACTAACGGCCACAAAGAAAGCCAGATAGCAGCCTGACCCAAGCCAATGAGAATCATTTCCCACTGGAATCGTTGAGAAAAGCTTTTAGCAATTGCTTTTTCTTTTTCAAATGAAAACTCTGCGGCAATTTCTGATGATTCTTTCAAAGCCAAGCTCCTCTAATCTTCGCAATAAGGCCAATCAGGGCCCCCGATCCAAAAGCTAGCACCCAGACATAAGAAGAATTACTGAGGATATCAAATTTTTCAAGGGTTTCATTAAAGATACTTCCAAGAAAAATTAAGCCAAACCAAAATTTACCCCAACAAGAAATATGATTTAACAAATTTTCTACTAACATGTATCCCTAATTATGAACTAAAAAATAATATTTTATCACTATAATTTTGTATCATCATTCTGCGTAATTGCGTGAAGCTTAATGTCAAATATAAGAGCAGAGTTAGGGGGTATCGTAGGTCTTCCCTCTTCTCCATATGCCAAATCCGGATGGATAAAAACTCTCCAAAAATCTCCTTCTTGCATTCGAGAAATCAGCTTTTGACATCCAGGGATTAGTTGGGTGAGTTTAATGGTTAGGGGTTCTTCAATATCAATAGAACTCCAAAATACAGTCCCATCCAATAAGGTTCCATGAAAATCTGCAGTAATTATATCTGAGAGTATTGGTCTGGGTGAATTTCCTTTAGAAGATTCTAGAATTAAATATTGAAGGCCTGGCTCAATTTCAATAACTCCTGAATTTAATAAATTTTGCTCAAGAAAAGATTCGCTCTTTTGTAAATTTATTTCTAAATTTGATTGCTGACTGCATCCAGACATAAAAATAATTATAGATAAATTGATAAATATATTTTTCATCTTTAAATTATGTCAAAAATTAAGTCTAATTATCTAGGTGTTATGTTAGTTAAGATCTTAGAAACCGAAATGCTCCAAATCTCCTCTAGATAATCAATAAATTTAATCCATGGGATCAATATATCAATTTGAAAAAATTTACTACAAGCTTTGTATCCTTGTAAAAGCTCATTTATCTGACTTTGATTTAATTCAAAGCTTCTTACCAAAGATGCAATGTCAAAGAGGGGATGGTTCAGTCCTGCATATTCCCAGTCTAGAAAATAATATTGATTATTCCACAGTAAATTTTTTTGATGCAAATCATTATGAGAAAAAACTTTTTGTATTCCATCTTCCTCTAATTCCTTGTATAAGGTCATGGCTTCTTTAAATAAGAGTTTTTCGGAAGGTCTATCTAATAAAGTCTGATATAAATCCATTGAATTAGAAAATATATCTATTGAGTTCTTTGGAGCTGACAAGTTGTGAATTGAGCGTAAAGATGCCCCTAAATCATATAATGAATTTTGGTTTGAGGTGTTTTGAGAAAAATTTGGCTTTGCTCCCACAATGTACCTCCAGGTCATAATACCTGCTTCAACATCAGAATAAAGAATTTCTGGTGCAAGGTCTAAATGATTAATGCTTTGAAGTATGCTCACTTCATTTACCCTATCAAAGGCAAGACATGAAGCTGCCTCAAGATCAAATCTAATGATTGATTTGATATTGTTAAAGACACATAAATAAATTTTTGTGATTGGGCTTGCAGATAGTTCTTTACTTAAAGTGCAGTTTCCAGGGATAGACTCAAGTCTCTCAAGTATTGAGCTCATTATTTTCTAGAAATTTTTTGCTCCATGAGCGGTAGCCATAAATTATTATTATTATATAAACTCCAAACAAAAATGCAGTTGGAAAAAGATCTCTTGAAATAAACAGAAAAATTGAGATTGAATCAATAACAAGCCAATATATCCAATTTTCAAGTAGTTTCTTTGCAACCATGTAAGTCGCCACCACGGCACCCCAAGTCACCAATGCATCCAAAAACGGCAGAGCTGCATCAGTAAAAAATCTAAGTAGGGTTGCTGAAACAATAGAAAGTATCAAAACGATAGAAGTTGCAAACAAATGCTGTGATTTATTCCAAGTATTAACCACAAAGTTCGAGCTATTGCTTGTATTTATTCTCCATTGTGACCAACCGTAAAAACCCATAAAGATATAAAAAATCTGCAAATATGCCTCCATATACAAGCCAGCTGAGCGCATAATAAAAAAATATAAAACCGAGCTAATGATTCCACAAATCCAGCATAAAATGTTCTGTTTGACCGCTAAGATAAGATAAAAGACCGCAAGAATAACCGCTGTTATCTCAATCCAATTCTGAAAAATATAATTAAAAATCATATCTCGCGGTAAGTCCTATATGCCTTGGGTCACCATGCCGCTCGTATAGAGTATCTTTGAAATCAGGGGCTTCATTGCCAAAATAAAAACCGCGAACTGAATAATATTCATCAAATATATTTCGAGCCCAAATAGAGTATGTCCAGCGTCCAATTGAATAATCATAATTTATATTGGTTAATGAATATGACTTTGATTGATTATCATGAGAATCAGAATAATAAAAACTACTTTTGCCAACTAAATCAATCGATAAAGATGCTCTGTCAGTTATGGACCAATTAATTCCTAGCGCAAAACTTTTTTTAGGTGCATGCGCTTGACCCCTGCCCTCCAAATCAGGTCTAGACTTCCAATTATTTATATCTGTTTGCAATAGGCCAAATCTTGAAAAAAAATATATAGACTCTGATAGCTCCATATCCAAATTAACCTCCACTCCTTTATTAATTCCTTCTGCGGCATTCTGAGTTAGGAAAGTAAAGGTATTTGGATCTGTGGAATCAACTTGGGTAGATATTAGGACTTGCTGGTCATCTCTATCAGAATAAAAAATTACAGCAGAAATATTCATCATCTTGCTGAAGAGCTTAGAATTAAATCCAATTTCATAATTAGTTAAAAATTCAGGATCGTAATATAAGTTACTATTTTTGGATTCTGGTGCTAAACCAAGGTTAAGGTTAAATCCTCCTTGATTAAAGCCCCGTGCAACGCCTATAAAAATATTAGAGCTATGATTTAAATTTTTATTAATAGAAATTTTCCCGCCTGACATTTTATCTGACGGATTCAATGACTCGCCCAATGAATCTGCATATTGGGAGTCATAATTTTCCAACCGGGCGCCCATTGAAAACTTTAGAGATTCATTTATGAAATAATCTAAATTTCCAAAAAGTGAAAAACTTTCAGAAGAAAATTTACTAGAAAATAAAGATTCACTGAAATAAGGACCGAAGGGATCAGATGGGTCCCCATATACTCCGTCATCTTTTTTTAAATTGCTTTCGGTCACATCAAAGTAACTAATGCCCATGACCCATTCAGTCTTTTCATTTAAATCAAAATTAACTGGATCTGAAACTAATCTAAATTCCTGGGCAATTGTCTTTCTATTTCTTATAGTTTCTGAAAAATAGTCATAAATATATGGTGCATGAGATAATGGATTGCCCCAATCTGCATCATAACTGATAACAATATCTGAATCGGTCATGCTGCTTAAGCTTTGAAACTCTTTTCCATTAAGCTGGTGAAAGATTTTTATTCCATACGCATTTGTCTTTTGAGAATCCATGCCTGGCCTGTCTGAGAGAGTATTCAAGCTTCCATCAATTGTCCATATATCCGCAGGATCATTTAGATCTATTTGTGTAATAAGAAATTTAATTATTGTCTCATCATCAATTTCCCAATTCATTTTTAAACGAAATGTGCTTTCATCTTTTTTTGATGTATTTGATTTGCCTGAATATAAGTTCTTTCTAAATCCATCTGAATAATCTTTTCTTAAGGTAAGCCTATACGAAAGATCTTCACTAAGGGCAGTTGGTCCTCCAAAAGCTAGCCCAGCATTTCGGGTGCCAAAGGTTCCTGAGGTAACCTCACCTATTGCCTCAAATTTTTTAGTGGGCTCTTTTGTTTTGATATAAATCAAGCCAGCCAAAGCATTGGATCCTATTCTCGAGCCTTGAGGGCCTCTATGAACTTCGATTTGATCTATATCAAATGTAGTTGCAATGCCTCCTTGGCCTGAATAATCAATATCATCAATTAAAAATCCCACTGCTGAATTTGGAGTTCTTTCATAACCAGACCTCTCGCCTATTCCTCTAATTTGAAAATGCCTAGCTCGGGAGTCACTGGCAGCAAAATTAAGATTTGGCACTAAATATGAAAGGTTTTCAAAATGCTTAATAGGCTCAGATTTAAGAATTTTTTCATTTAAAATAACTAAGCTTGAATTGTTTTCAAGCACTTTTGTTTCTCGCCAACTGCCCTTTACAATTATTTCTTCAATATTTTGAGTCAATAAATCACAACTAAATAGGATAATGAGAAATGAGATATATTTTTTTTTATTGATGTGCATGCAATTCCTCCGCCATTATTGTATGGATCAGGTTCAAAGGGTTCCGGATTCGGTCTCAGGTTATTTGCCACCCCTTTGCAATTAAATTACATCATATTTAATCCATGAAAAAAAATCTACGGCAAAAACTACTAAGATTAAATTTCTACAGAATTTCTCTCTCATATATACTTATGAATATGAAATATTTTCTTAAAAATTTATCTGTTTTATATATAAAAAATTGGCCAGTGTATATTTTTGGTTTTTTTATAATTGCTGGATGCAGCCAAGAAATCAGAGTTCCAAAAACTAAAAGTGTTACCCATTTTGATGAATATCATGGGCAAAAGGTGAGTGATCCCTATCGATGGCTAGAAGATTTTACAAGCATTGAAGTTAGAGAATGGGTTAGCGAACAAAATGATTTTTCCAAACAGTTTGCTAAAAATAAATATCAAACAAACATTAAAGAAGATTTAGAATCTATTTGGACCAGTGAGTATTTAAGCACCCCGTATAAGGTTCAAGGTAAAACTTTTTATTACTTCAATACTGGAAAATT
>Ga0255783_10004888_pt1 | contig 12176 bp, 16 predicted proteins | sample 011ome_22_FD_179981 | JGI IMG/M metagenome (GOLD analysis project Ga0255783, IMG submission 179981) | Coastal salt marsh microbial communities from the Groves Creek Marsh, Skidaway Island, Georgia - 011507BT metaG (version 2) | ecosystem: Environmental > Aquatic > Marine > Intertidal zone >... | reverse complement strand
TCCAGACGCCCATTAAAATACCAGCTTGAAGCTGCCCATCAGGACTCATGCCTCTACCATGTCCTTTCCAGGTACCTGAATTTGGAATATATGGGTTTTGTGTAAATGTGTAAGAGACATAAACCTTACCATACTGTCCAACATCTGCTGCTGCGCTTGATGCATTAACAGTTACTTCATTTTCACCAACAGTCATCGAGTCAATTTTAAATTTGCCTTCAAAATGATTGCCGCTTACTTCAAATGCATGAGCTCCAATTGATAAGACTAAAGCTAAAGCAAAAATATATTTTTTCATTTTCTTCTCCCAAGAATTTATTTCTAGTTAAACTAAATTATATAGGGCAAAAAAAATATATGTTTTTTTTATAGAAAGAATTACCCACAAATAATATACCTATTTTATTTTAAAAATTTTTAATCTTCTTCTTTATCTTCTTTCTTAATTTCGACTTTTATTTGAACATCTACATCTTCTAAATTTTTAATGCTCTCAAGATCTAAGCCTTTAATAATATCCATATTTTGTAGAACATCTATTTTCTGGATATCTTCTATATCAAGAAGATCTTCTTCTTTAAAATCTGATTTTATAATCATATGCTTCTTCATACTCTTTTCTTTTTTTGGCTTTACAAAATCATCAAAAAGAATAGCTCCCCCAATTAAAGATCCCAAAATTAGTGCTTGCATATATTTTTCATTCATAATTTTTTCCTATTTATAGGACAAGACATTATAAACTATTGAAAAGTTCATCGTTTCTTCCGTTTAAAAGGCCATAGTTGAACTTCTTTTGTAAGTAAAAATCTAATAATAATAGCAGTAATTAAGGGTGTGCTAGATGCGATGAGATGAATTAGCACCTCGTCTTTACTTTTATCTAATGCCGTTGCCAGCAACATAAAAAGAAAAACAACAAACCCTATCCAGTGAATAGTTTTTGCAATATTTTTCTTCAAACTAAAGACTGTTTAAATTTTTGACTAGCTCCTGATTGTCAAATTCTTCCATATAATCTAAAGATTTGAGGTTGTCTTCCAACTGCATTGTGTTTGAAGCGCCAAGAATTACTGTTGAAACGTTTTTATTTAATAAGCACCAAGCTATAGCAAGTTTAATAGGATCTAAATTATAGTTCTTTGCGATATCAATATATGCTGAAACCTTTTTCATTCTTTCTTGGCCCCTATCTGAGTCAATCATGTGTTTTCTTAGCCATTCATAACCCTTTAAAGATGCCCTAGAGCCTTCCGGCACACCTTCTAGATATTTTCCTGTTAAAGCTCCGGATGCAAGGGGAGACCATATAGTTGTACCCATTTTATATTTTTCAAAAATGGGGTTATATTCAACTTCAAACCTTTGTCTGTCTAGTAAATTGTATTGTGGCTGCTCCATGGTTGGGGGTGTAAGGTTATTTGCTATAGCAAATTCATATGCTTCCTCGATTTCATGTGAAGCCCATTCAGAGGTACCCCAATACAATACCTTTCCTTGGGTTATGAGGTTATGCATTGCCCACACAGTTTCTTCAATCGGTGTATCAGGATCTGCTCTATGACAGAAATATAGATCTAAATAGTCAACCTGCAGTCTTTGAAGGGCTTGGTTGCATGCCTCTGTTACATGCTTTCTGCTTAAACCCATTTGAGTTGGGAGTGGATTATCGTGAGCTCCAAAGAAAACTTTTGAACTTACACAATAGGAGTCTCTTGATCTGCCCAGGCTTTTAAGAGCCTCTCCCATTACAATTTCTGACATACCTCTTTCATAACCCTCTGCATTGTCAAAAAAATTAACTCCAGCATCTAGGCACATTCCAAACATTCTTTCTGCAAGCTTTGAATCTACTTGCTTGTGAAAAGTTACCCAAGAACCAAATGAAAGAGCAGAAACTTTTAGACCTGACTTTCCAAGATTTCTATATTGCATATCAATACCTATGGCTTTTTAAATAAAAGGGTCATTCTGTCACTTTCCCCTATTGATAAATATTTATTCCTATCAACATCTTTAAGCCTAAGGTTTGGAGGCAATGTCCAAACACCCCTTGGATGATCTTTGGTATCTTTTGGGTTAGCATTTATTTCTGATTTTGCCACAAGGACAAATCCATGTTTTTTAGCAATCTTAACAGCATGCTCTTCAGTTACATAACCGCTTTTTTTCATATCATCTAAAGATGTTCCTGGGTCAGCTCTATGCTCTACAACTCCAAAAACACCACCAGGCTTTAAGGCCTTGAAACTATTAGCAAATATAGAATCCATTTGTGGGCCCAGCCAATTATGAAGGTTTCTAAAAGTTATAACTGCATCTACAGAATTTTCTTCAGCAAGATTTGAGCTTAAATCAACTATTTCAACATTTGAATACATTGGGCTAGATGCTATTTTCTTTTCAAAGCTTGCTCTGCCTCTTTTAAAATACCCAACCTCGGAATCTTTATCAAAATGAGCAGCAATCAACACTCCTGGCTCATGCAAATAGTTTGTCAAAATTTCTGTATACCAGCCTCCCCCAGGAGACAGCTCTACAACCCTCATATCAGGCTTTATTTGAAAAAAAGTTAATGTTTCTGCAGGATTTCTATATTCATCACGAAGAATATTTTTGGGGCTTCTGTCCTCGCTTTGAATTGCAGCCATAAGGTCATGGGCTGAACTAAAAGACGAAAAAGAAAATAAAAAACTTAAAGACAACAAACTTATTAATTTACTCATTCTTTAATTCTAAACTTAATTTGGGAATTTTGAAAAATAATTAATTGTAACCTTTACTTCTCATAAAAAAGATGATAAGTTTGCGTTACATTTTTAGGAGAGATATATGATAAGTCAAAAAAATAACTTAATTATGAATTTAGGATTCGGAATAAGTTTCATTGGTATTGCCATGTATGACCCATTAGGACTGTTATTTAAAGGCATGGGATTGATATTTGTTGCACTTGGTTTAACTTGCATATATTTTGGCTACAGGCAATTGAATGAAGTTGAGATAATTAACAGGACTGTTGAAAGCTTCGAAAAAAATAGGAGAAAGTAATGGGTCCAGAAATAGTAATACCATCATTGGGAATAATGACAGGAATAATAGTACCGATTGCAGTTTTTGTTTGGTTGTATTTAGAAAGCAAAGATAAGAATAAAACAATTTTAGAAATATCTAAAAACATAGATGATCCATCAAAGCTTGAAGATTTGGTAGGCTTGCTTGATGAAAGAAAAAAACAGCCTATAGACTACAGAAGAAGTGGCGTTGTTACACTATTTGTTGGGATTGGTCTTTTCCTTTTTGGTGTGTTCTTTTTGGGTAACATCTTAAAGGGTGTTGGAGCTTTAGTTGGTACTATAGGCATTGGTCAAATTATTGCTGGCTACCTCTATCCTAATACAAGCGAAGAATTAACAAGCGCCGTTGAAGATTTTGAAAAGAAATAGTTTTGGGAAAAAATCACAAAAAACTTATTAATAATCTTGAGCAGCTGAGAAAAAAAGCTGGATTAACTCAAAGTGATTTATCTGAGAGTGCAGAGGTTTCAAGAAAAAGTATCAATGCAATAGAAAATGGAATCTATGTACCCTCCACTGTTCTTGCATTAAAGATTGCAAAAACCTTAAAGTGCAAAGTAGAAGACATTTTTAAATTACCATAAGGTTTAATATTAATAGATGCGATATGAAATTTATTAATAAAAATTCAGGTAACTGGATTGGTGTTGGCGTAGCAATAGGTGCTGTTGTTTTTGTGCTGACCCAAGAACCTGTCTGGATAGCGGTCGGGGTAGCTATTGGCGCTGCGATTGAATCGACCTTTAGAAAGAAATAATCGATATCAGTTTATGCTGAGCAGACCGGAAGCAGATTTGGCAGTTGGTAGCTCTGTTTTTCTGATTCTGAAATATCTTGCATATCGATAGTTAAATTAAATTTTTTATCAAATGAGCTTGGTTCATAAATAGTTACATTAGAAAAAACTTCTCTATAGCGATCAAAATAGTCTATTCCAGTCTCTCGTATTATTCTTTTGTTTGGCGGTCTTTCTTCAAAATCAATAGTTTTTTCATGAAGCATAGGGACTGGTAAAAATGCTAAGCCTCCCGGCCTTAGTACTCTTTTTATTTCTTGTATGGCCTGCCTATCATTTTTTACATACTCTAAAACATGGGAAGCGAAAACTAGATCAAAAGAGTTATCGGGATAAGGTATGCTTTGAATATCAAATTGATGGTCTACATCTTCACGATATAAATCAGAAGAAATATAGCTCTTATATTTCTCTTTAAAAATCTTTCTTAAAAAGTTTTCAGGAGAAACGTGAAGAACATCTGTTTCAGATGCTTTTTTAGCATCATATATTTGATTAGCCACCAACATTGCCATTCGCGCCCTTTCTAACTCCCCACATTTAGGACATTTAGCTCTAAGGCGGTTATTCTTATCCATAAAAGGTCCGTGATAGCCACAAATTGGACAATCATACTTATATTTGGATTTATGATTTAGTAATTTAAATATTGGGGCTCGAAGACCTTTAAGCAAATACTCAATTTCTTTAAATTTGCCCTTATTGTATCCGTCGTCTTTTCTTTTTCTGCCCATGTAGGATTTTAGTTTTATATAGAACTACAAAAACTTTTGATTATGAAAACAGGTTTTAATTTTTGCTATTTATTTAGCGCAACAAGTGCACTCACAGCAACTACAACAATCACACATGAATTGAGTATAAACCATATCTTTGTTAATCGCACATCTCAAAAATGCTTTTAGGTTAACAAGTTTTATATCCATTGATTATCGTCTGATGTTAAATCACTAACAATATCGCCTGTGTTTCGAACTCCTTTGGGCTCTATAAGCATAATCTTTGCTTCTTCATCTGCATACGGTCTGTGTTTTTTTCCTTTAGGGACAATAATCATCTCTCCCTCAGAGAGCTCAACAGTCTCATCTTCGAATTCAATATTAATTTTTCCTTCGATAACGATAAAAGTTTCATCTGTATCTTCGTGGCTGTGCCATATAAAATCATTCTTTATCTTTGCCAACTTAAATTGGTAGTCGTTCATTTCGGCTACAACCTTTGGAGACCAATACTCAGTAATTTTTTTATACTTAGAGGTTAGATTAATCTTTTTCATTGGAGGATATAAATTCTTATAAGGTAGAAAACAACCATTGTTATAGGTAGGTATGTATAAATACATTTATCAAGCGTCTTTTCAAAAGATGTAGTTTCCATAGAGTTCTTGAAAGATTCAACAAATTTACCCTTATTAAGGAAAACTAAATACCAAAACCTCATAGATGGGATAAAGAAATTTAAAAGCATTATTACAAGATAAAGGCCTATAAGACCATTATCTAAAAGTGTTGAGAACAATTGAAAAAGATTTTCTCGAACAAAAGATAGAAATGGGAGTGCTATTAAAATAGCATTAACGAGTGCAAAGCTAATTACTTTTATTGTTATTGCAAGAAAATTGATCATTAATCTTTTCTAAAAATATCTTTATCGTTTTTAAACGATTTAAATTCTAGGGCATTTCCAAAAGGATCTTTGAAAAACATTGTCTTTTGTTCTCCAGGCAATCCTTCGAATCTTAGGTAGGGTTCAATGATAAAATTAATGTCGTTTTTTTTAAGTGTATTTGAAAAATTATCAAACTCATTCCATTCAAGCAAAATTCCAAAATGAGGAATTGGTACATCTTTACCATCAACCTCATTGATAAAACTATTTGGCTCACCAATGTGACAAACTAATTGATGTCCAAAAAAATTATAATCCACCCAGTGTTCGTCAGATCTACCCTCTGTAAATCCTAACTTGGAGCCATAAAATTCCTTAGCTGTTTCAATATCATCAACCGGAATTGCTAAATGAAAAGGTCTCAGAGCCATATAATTGTTTTGATTAATTCTTCTCTTCTATATTAACAGCAGCTAAAAGCAAAAGGCCTGCAAAAATACCTAAGTTTTTATAAAAGTTTTGTAGCTCGCGGTCAGGATTAACACCTTCATAAGTGTTCCAGAAATCATGTAAGTTAAAATTAATTAATAGGGTCATCACAGCAAATCCAAGTGAGCATACAACAACATGTTTATTTAATAATAAACTAATGCTCCCAACTACCTGTGCTACGCCTGCGATTGCTAGCAAAGCTGGAATCATTTTCATGTTATGGGCTTCCATCAATGCAACACTTGTATTCCATGATGTAAATTTACTTATTCCTGGTATTAAAAAGTAAAGTGCAAGAACAATTCTTCCAACATGCATTAATATTAATTTCATAAGCCTTCTTATTAAGTTATCAGCTTAGGTATTATTCCTAGTTGAGCAAGAATACCAAAAATAATTAACAATATAATACTGGAGACTATTTTAAGATTCTTCTTTTGAATCCATTCTAATAAGTTATCTATAAGTTTTCTTATCCATTTATCTGCTTTATCGACCCATATAATAGCTTTTCTTGTCCATGAGTCAGTCACATCGATTAATGAAAGAAAAATTGCTCCGATTACAAGCCACACAAAGCCATTAAGAATCATGTCGATTATCCAGCCTAAAATCACCCAATTTATTTCCATTATTAATCCTTAAAAACTAATCTTAATTTACTCCACCGTGACGGATTGTTTTCGTCGTGTCGTGATCATGCTAACGCTCGTAACCCATTGCATCGAACTCGATCCTGCAGTTCTTATATATTTGGTCCTTTGCTTTCTGCGACAACAGCTCGGATGCAGGCCTTATGTTAGTTCGGAATTTGTGTTTGGTTTGTGGATAGTGCGCGACAATATCAAATTCAAGCCTGTCGCCGAGGGTCGTGAGGTCTTCCTGCATATTGTCAAAATTGACAATGAAATCGACAATAGGTTTTTCACCGTCTGAATAGGTTGGGTAATTAACGTAAGACTTCTTCTTCAGAACACGCTCAAGCTCCTTGTCAAAACTCAAGTTCTTTTTTCCGCGCGCATGATAATAGATATGTGATATAACCTTTTCGTACGGATGCCTTTCGATCGAAAAAGTGAAGTAATCATCGTAAGTTTTTTTGCCGACGTGCTCGCGAATCGCAACAGCCGGCATATGATTGAAAAACTTGCCGCGGCGTCTAGCGCGTAAAAATTTCATCTTGCGTGCCTTTATCATATCGCGATATCGCTGCTCTCCTAGACCAGCGTAGTTCTGAGGTAACGTGCCGCCCATGTCCAGCCTGACGAGTTCGTCTTCAAACGATATCGGAGTGATGATGTCATCGGGACCACAGACTTGGCTCAGACTAACCTCCATGCTTGTGCCCGAGGTTTTACGGGTTTTTACGAAAATAAACTTCTTTGCATGGCTAACGATCATTGGTTGCTCTAATGATTCGACTAAGTCCTTTCTTGCGCCGATAGATAGCTATTTTTCTTGAAGCATCAATGGATTGCGAAATTCTCTGCCAAAAACGTTTTTTCTCCGGATACCAACTGTTAGATTTATCCGGTAAAACGCCGTCCAGAACAACTTCCCAATCCGGCGATGATTCGTATTCACAACCGACCAGATCTGGTGTCATTGTGCCGTGGATTGCCTGCTGTTGGACGATGCGACCGAGATGTTTTCGCCAGACACCGACACTGGTCGGTGCAATAGGACGGACGCCATGCATTGCAACCTTTGACTTTTCAGACACTTGCGCGTGTTCATGGTACTCAGAAAATTTGTGTTGTTTCTCAAGCCATGGAAATTTTGCAGTGATTTGGCTTTGTGTGGCGTCAGGGTTATTTACGAAATCCTCGTACCGGATATTGAGAAAACGATCGTGGCCGAACAATGAGCGTGCACAGGCATGCAATTCACGCCAAAGCCTAATATTCGAGTAGTACATATTCTCGCTCTTACCGTGTCGGCTAACGATGACATCACGCGGATCGCGCGTTACGTATATGACATAGAGATTAGGATCGTCGATGACTCCTGGCATGTACAACGTATCTTTGGGTCGTTTCGTGATAACCACATCGTTGTTTTTTGCGGTTACGAGGTGAAAGCGAATCTCATGGTCATAATGCTTGTTTGTCCGAAAACAGGTGACCATCGCCTCGTGCAAGAGAGTAGTACCGGATCGAGGCGAGCAGGCAACAATGTGAATGTGCTTAAACAGACGTCAACTCCCAGAGGTATAGAAACCTAGCAAAATCATTCGACTGTAACAGGGTTGTTGTAGCAAGGTTTATCATTTATTTTTAGAAAGTTGTTTTACAAATTTAATTATCATTATATATCGACTTAATTAGCCATTGCCGCTTCGTTATAGGCAGATATTAGTATTTGCCAATCGGCCAGTTGCCAGCAAATATTATGTAATCGTTTTTCTTTCTCAAATGATCGCTTTAAACGCGCTATGTTTGAGTTTTTCCAATTACTGCCTTGTCTAATTTGGCATTTATCAAAATCAATTAACCAAACCTCGTTTTCTATATCGAGCATAATGTTGTGGATATTTAAATCGTGGAGATAAATTTGATGATGATGAAATTTGGCAATGGTTTGACCAATTTTTTTCCAAACATCAGCGGTTAAGCTGTTTGCTAGTAAAATATGGTGTAAGTCCCTAGCGCTGGAAATTTTTTTTAAAATGATATCGGCTTGATAATATAGGCCAGTCTTCTTCAACATCGCTGCGATCGGGGTTGGACAATTTAAATCCATATTTTTCATTTGCTGTAGCAGCTTAAATTCTCGCCATACTCGTGATTTTTCAATACCTGTATACATATATTGATCACTTAGTACTTTTCCAATCAAGCCGCCGCGACGATAGTGCCGTAACACATATTCATTTTTGTCATGTTTAAAAAAGTAGGTGGTGCCACGGCCGGTTGCCTGTCCTGTTATGGCATTTTGTGTCTTCCAATATTGACCCGTAAACATTTTTGGGACAGGTACAGGGAAATGGTCTGAATCAAACAACATGATGTGGGACTTAGCTGATTTTTGTTGTATGTATGCCATATAACTATTTCTGGCTTAAACGTATATTACTACGCACTTTAGACAATTGAGAATTTTCTTTATAACGTCCTTTTGTAACATGATGAATATGAAAAACACCATCAATATGCTTAGGCTCACCATCAGTGCCAAGTAGCCAGCGAAAGGCGGTGTCTTCATAGGTTTTACGCCAACGGTCAGATTCAGTTTGAAATATTGACAGTTTTTCACAATAACCTATAGCACGAGCAACGTCACCATGAACAATTTGAAATGCGCCGCGTGCTTTATCACGGGATTTATCACGCTCGTATAAACTGAAATTTTCTATTTCTATATCGATAACTTGTGGTTGGGCATTATTTGACAATAATGGGTCATCATCTTCTAACATCTCAGTGATTTTTTCTTCTTTAGGAAAAAACAATGAACCTTTCTCGCCTTGTAAACTATCGGCGAGTGAGTCTAAGCAGTTCTCATAAAAGATAACGTCGCAATCTGTAAACCATATCCAGTCAGCTTCTGTTGACCGCGCAGCCATATTTCGGCCTATACCACGTCTAAAGAGCTTTCCTTTGGTAAGAGGGTGGAAATTCCAAGTTATATTTGGCGTGGTTATTTGACTGAAGAAGTCCAATGTAGCCTTTGTTTTAGTATCTTCTTCAGCATAAAAAACGGTCACAGTTAAATTTAGTTTTGTTGGTGGATAGTTTACAAACGAACTTAATTGATAGGTTAACATGTTGGCATAACCCCAACAGTGACTAACAATTTCTAAATCAAACTTTCCCTTTACTGCCTTGCGATCTGCTTCAGCAGGTATTTTATCGCGAAACAATGACTGCGGTAAAATACGACCAAACACTAAACGATAAGCTTGTATAGCAAAGCTATTAAAGACATTTGGTGAAAATGTTTTTGTTTCTATCATGATAAATAGGTAAGCCAACTCATTTCTTAAAATCTAATAAAAGTTCCACAATCCTAATCATACCAAAATGATGAGTAATGATGAGTTTTATGAATCTCTTTCATCACTAAACTTTCTACAATCTGCTTTAAATGTCTTATGAACACAGATTAGACACCGCAATAAGTCATATTGACCCCTTATGACTTCCTCTAACACGAAAAAATAAATGAAATTTTTAGGATATTTTTTACCGGGATATATTTAGATTGGTATTTAAAATAACCGCAGAATGCGAGGTTTAAAAGGTAATTCAGTTTGCCTTACTCCACTGTCACGAAGTGTATAAAGGTGTCTACTTTTTGGTTTGTGAAATTTTAATAAGAAGTTTATGTGATGTCTCCTCATGACTTAAACTTTAAACTCTTTGTTGTAAACCAAACAAATGGGAGCAGCTGTAAGAGAGACCAAACCAATATCAACTGCTCTCCTTCAAATAATATATACATTAAACCAAAACTTAATGGGGGATATAGGCATAATTTTTTAAAAAAAGGATTAAAAAATTCTAAATATTTCTCAATGTTAAATTTTTGTCTTTGTTCGGGTGTCATGGTGTTATAACCAGCAAGCAAATATTCAGCATTAACTTTATTAATACCAAAACCTATTAATAAATAGGTTAACGACATAAAAATTATGGTGAAAATTAAAATGAGGGACTCCATCTTATCTAGACACCTTTATCTACTCCACCGTAACAGAGTGTTTTGGAACAGTGCATTATTCCTCTTTGTAATTCTCTTCGAGAATTCTTTTTTCTTTCAAAGTCTTTGTTAGTTTTTCTATTCGAACAAATGCTATTAGTCCAAATACAAAACCTAGTATTCCCATTGCTTCCATAATTCCCCCTTTTTAACGCACTGTTCGAAATTACTCCACCGTCACTGATTTTGCTAAATTCCTAGGTTGATCAATATCTGTTCCTCTTAGAAGAGCAACTTCGTATGAAAGAATTTGTAAGGGAATGTTATAAACAATTGGTGTCATGAAGAAATCACACTTGGGCATGTGAACTAATTTACCAGACTTAACATCCATATTTACTGAAGGATCGGCACAGACATAAAGAGTTCCACCTCTAGCTTTCACTTCTTCTAAATTAGAAATTAGTTTTTCTGCAATTTCACTTTCTGGTGCCAATGCTATAACCGGCATATTTTCATCTATTAGGGCAAGAGGGCCGTGTTTGAGCTCCCCGGCTGGGTAAGCTTCTGCATGAATATAAGAAATTTCTTTAAGTTTTAGGGCCCCTTCTTTGGCGATAGGATAAAAGATACCCCTGCCTAAAAATAAAGCATTATCCTTGTTAGCTATATTTAGAGCTATCTCAATCATTTGCTCTTTTGAGTCAAGGGCTTCTGCAATAGTCTCTGGTAGAAGTCTTAATGCCTGAACAATTCTTCCCCTAAGTTTTGGGTTTAACCCTCTGCTTTTTGCAAGTGATAATGCAAGCAACATTAGTCCTGCCAATTGAGTTGTAAAAGCTTTGGTTGAGGCAACACCTATTTCAGGGCCCGCATTGGTAAATAGTGAAAAGTCTGACTCTCTAGCTAAAGAGCTCGTAGATACGTTGCAAATGGTAAGGGTAGAGAGATAGTCTTTTTCTTTTGCATAGTTTAATGCAGCTAACGTATCAGCTGTTTCACCTGATTGAGAAATAGTAATTAATAATGAATTTTTATCTACATGAGGATTTCTATACCTATACTCACTGGCATAATCAACTTGGCAAGGAAGTTCGGCTATTGATGAAAACCAATTTGCAGCAACCCTTCCTGCATGAAGACTTGTACCGCAAGCAACTATTTGAATACGTTCTACTTTTGAGAATAGTTCGGAAGAACCTAAACCAAAAATATTATCTAAAACGTCCTCACCCCCTATTCTTCCGTCTATTGTTTTTGAAACGGCCTCAGGTTGTTCGTATATTTCTTTTTCCATATAGTGCCTGTGGTCACCCTTTGAGGTGGCTTGGGCTGAAATATCTATATGTGTAATTTCTCTACGGGCTTCGTTTTTAGATGCATCAAATATTTTGTAGCTATTAGCAGAGATCTCTGCTACATCACCATCTTCTAAAAAAATAAAATCATTGGTTTGTTGAGCTATAGCAAGCGGATCTGAGGCTGCAAACATTTCATCAGTTCCAATTCCTATTAATAGAGGTGATTTGTTTCTTGCTATAACCAAATTAGTACTATCTTTT
>Ga0255783_10004867_pt1 | contig 12199 bp, 9 predicted proteins | sample 011ome_22_FD_179981 | JGI IMG/M metagenome (GOLD analysis project Ga0255783, IMG submission 179981) | Coastal salt marsh microbial communities from the Groves Creek Marsh, Skidaway Island, Georgia - 011507BT metaG (version 2) | ecosystem: Environmental > Aquatic > Marine > Intertidal zone > Salt... | reverse complement strand
TTATCCCACCGCACGCCTCATACACCCACCGCATGGAGCTCCAATACCACTCCCGCACTGCGACCGGCGTGCGATCCGTGCGCGCGATAACCCACGCAATCACCCATAGTCACACCCTCGCGAACGCCGTGTGCGATGTCGATGTCGATGTCGATGTGTCGGATCGGCGGGCGCGATCGCGCGCATCGGATCGATCGACATCGATGTCGCATCGGATCGATCGATGTCGACATCGGATCGATCGATCGCATCGATCGCATCGATCGCATCGCATCGCATCGATCGATCGCATCGATCGCATCGATCGCGTTCAGGGTTCTCGGCGCGAGGGCGCGAGGGCGGCGACAGATACGCGCGTGGATGCACACGATGTCGTCGACGACGACGACCGCGATGGCGATGGGTGCCGCGCGCGCGCCCGCACGAGTGGTACGTGTATGTGTGCGTGTGCGTGATCGCGTCGCCGTGGGTCTGATCGTCATGATGTGCGCGCAGGGATGACGATGACGAAGGATGATGACGACGACGAACGCTGACGACGACCTCCACGACGATATGGTTTGGGCATCATCGTCGCGCGACGGAGATGGTATATCGCGGGATGACGACGATGCGCGCGCGCGCGTGATGAGGGCGCCGTGTATCCTCGACGATGGCGTGAGATTGGTCGTGGACGATGGAGACACGGTGCGCGCGCGCGCGCGTCGTCGCCATCGCGCGACATCCATCGGCATCGGCATCGGCGGTCCGAAGGTCGGTCGGCCAATCTCTCGGACGGCGTGACTGGATAAAGCGCGCGGGGGGCGGGCGGGCGGCGGCGCGGGTGGTGCGTTGGCGAGGACGCGGTGGGGGATGTGGGATGGTGGTCATCGTTATTGTTGTCGTCGTCGTGTGTGGATTTGTGGATTCGTGCTTTCGTCGTCGCGGTATGCGAAGGGGTGGCTGGCGGTTGACGCGAAAAGCGCGCGCGGCGTCGATCGGGTGACTAACCGACGGAGTGTTGCTGTATCGCGCGCATAGGTTGCTGGATCGAGACGCGTTCAAACGAGTGCTCGTCGTACGATGACGCCGGTGCGTGCGTCTGCGAATGATTCTTCTGTGAATGAGAAGCTCGCTGCGGCGACCGCGGCGGGGGCGATTGCCATCGCGCTCGGCGGCGCCGACGTCGCGCGCGCGGATGCTTACGCCGATTATTTAGCCGCGTTGCAAGCCGAAGGTTCGGGTGTTGCGCGTGTGGATGGTCAAATCTCCAAGCCGGATGAACTAGTGAAAGAACGTGAGGCGAACAAGACGACGACCGCGATTAAGGTGACCAAGACTAAGAAGGTTGAGGTGCCAAAGGCGCCGAAGACGGCGCCAACGCCAAAGGCAAAGGCGACCATCGCACCCGTGGACAAGGCTGAAGCTGAGGCACGCATCGCCAAGCAAAAGGAGGAACGCGCGGCTGCGACCAAGGCTGCCGCTGAAGAACGCGCGAAGTTGAAGGCTGAACAAGTCGCCAAGCAGCAGGCGATCAATGATGCGCGCAAGGCCAAGTCTGGTGGCTCGTCCACTGGTTCAGGCGGCGAAGCCAACTTTGCGACGACGTTTGCGGGCGCCGCGGGTGCGTCTGCCGTTGCCGCTGCTATTTTGGCCGGTAAGAAAACTGGTGGTGATGATGAGGAGGAGGAAGATTTCGAACCGGTCAAGCCAGTTAAGGTTTCGAGATTCGCTGCGAAGAAAGCTGTGGCGCCGCCGCCGCCGCCGGTGAAGAAGCCGATGTTCTCTTTCGGCGCGAAGAAGGAAGTCGCCCCGCCGCCGCCGCCGCCGCCGCCGGTGAAGAAGCCGATGTTCTCCTTCGGCGCGAAGAAGGAAGTCGCCCCGCCGCCGCCGCCGCCGCCGCCGGTGAAGAAGCCGATGTTCACCATGAAGAAGAAGGTGCAAATTGAAAAGCCGGCGGTTTCGGCGCCCGCGAAGCCCGCAGCCAAGCCAATGTTCACCATGAAGAAGAAGGTGCAAATGGTGCAACAAGAAGAAGAGGAGGAAGAGGAAGTTCAACCGCGCAAGCCGATGTTTTCTTTCGGTGCCAAGAAAGCGGCGCCTGTGGAACAAGAAGAGGAAGAGGAAGAGGAAGTCAAGCCGATGCGCAAGCCGATGTTTGCCAAGCCCAAGCCGCCCGCGCCCAAGCCCAAGCCCGTAGAGGAGGCGGCCGCGCCGGTCAAGAAGCCGATCTTCTCCTTCGGTGGTGCTAAAAAGACTGTTGAAGAGGCGATGACGACCGCGTCTTCCAGCTCTGGTGCTACGTCTTCCGCCATCAAGGTGGCCATTGCCGAAGTGGATGCGACCATCGCCGCCATGGAGATGGGTTCTCCTCGCCAAATGAACGCCAAGGTGAACCGTGATAAAACTATCCTTTCCAAGCTTTCTGCCGAAGATCGTGCGACTTACCTCGCACAAATTGACAACTCTCCTCCTCCGGCTAACAACAACAGTGAGTCGAAGGCGGTCTTTGTCAGCCTCAGCGACGCTCCAGTCGCCGTGACGAGTTCTGAAAGTGACATTTTGAAGGCTCTCGAAAGCGAACGCGCAGCAGCGGCCGCTGCGGCCGCTGCCAAGGCCGCGAAAGCTAGAGAAGCGGAACTTGCCAAGGCTGCCGCTGAACGTCAAAAGATGCTTCAAAAGAGTGCTGCGAACGCCGTCGCCGCCAAGCCTGCCGCCAAGCCCGCCGCTGCCGCCAAGCCCGCCGCTACCGCCAAGCCGGCTGCCGCCAAGGCGAGCAGCGCCGATGCTAACGCTGCGGATGCGCAAAAGTGGATTGATTCATGGAAGAGTGGGGGCAAGTCCGCGGCGAAGCCGACTGCTGCCGCTGCTCCGGCTGCTGCCGCTGCTCCGGCTGCCCCGGCTGCCAAGCCGGCTGCGAAGGCGAGCAACGCCGATGCCAACGCCGCGGATGCGCAAAAGTGGATTGATTCTTGGAAGAGCGGTGCTGGTGCGGCCGGTGCGGGCGACCAAAAATCTGCTGAAGCGCAAGCTTGGATCGAGAACTGGAAGGCGAACGTCAAGTAATTTGGCTGTTACCGTCGGGAGCGAGCTTGAAGTGAAATCTCGCGAAATAGCAATGATTAAAGATTCATTTTTCATTTTTTAATACAGCTACGAATGCGGGTTATTTTACAATGGTTTCTACGTTTAAACCGGGACGGCAGGCTCAGGAATCGCCTCGAATTCCGGTGTATGATGATGTTTACGTTTCCACAAGAGTAATTTCATTCCTCGCTTGACCCATTGTTTGCCAGAAAAGTAACACGAAGCCACATTCAAGCAAATCGTCCCGAGCGCAAACCACAACGACGCCTTCGTGTATGAAGCCTTCTTACAAATAGAAAACGATGAATCAATCACGACGGAGAAACATTCCACCACGGAACTGATCACAAAAACAATCATGACAGCCGTAAACGACGCAAACGATACAAACTCAGTTCCCGGCGGTGGCCCGTGACGAATGGCGTAAAGTCCCAACAACAACACCGTATATGCAAAAAAAGACGCGTAAATTCCAACAATACCCTTGAACTGAAAGAATTTCGTGTACGAGCACCCTTCATCGCCACAATCATTCAACGACTCCAATTCTGGTCCAGCTAAACCTTCCGTCTGCCGCGCCATGAACGCAAACGTCGTCGCCGAAAACAACTACAGTTCCAATCCCAAAATACGCCCGTCAGTCACGAGTTTCACCCACAAGAACAGCGCATTCCCGATACACCGTACCATCAACGCGCACGCATCGCCACGCGCGAGCGTCACGTCGCCAGACATCGCGCGAGACCCCGCGCGCGCTCCCCCAACACCAAACGCGATCGAACACCCACGCGCGCGCACTCGCGGCAAAACCACTTACGCATTCGCACAACAGCAGCCGAAACTTAATGTTCGACGTCACCTTATAGTTCACCACCGTCACCACCTTTTGCGCGTCTACCTTCAGCGACGGCGCGCGCGCGCCCAGCGTCGGCGTCGGCGTCGGCATCGGCGTCGTCTCCACCGCCACGCCGCCCGCACCGCGATCATCCTGCGTCGATGGCTCGTCCATGGACGATGGCGCACGCACCGACGTCGCGCGTCCGAGCAATGGTTCGTCCATGATATCGATCGCTCCTCGGTGCCGCGCTCTGCCGCCCGCGCCCGTCGTCGCCGCCCGTCGTCGTCGAACGCCGACGCGACCATCCATGGGTCGAATCATCGATCGGGGTGATCCGTGGGCGATGTCCCATCTGCATAGTATACACCCATTTGACCTAACATATGACCTACAACACCATCGTCTACGTATACTACTTTCCAAACCCTCTATCTATCTGTGAACCGTCAACGCACCCGCGCGCCACGCGCCCTCGTCGTCGCTGTCGCAGATCTTCGACGTCGGCGCCGCGCGCGCGCGCGGCACTTCTCGACGAGCGGTCGCCCGGCGACGAGAAGTCACACATAAACCCTCGCGCGTCCTTGCGATCGGGTTCATCGACCACCCCGCGAACACGGGTTCGCACGGCACCGTCGATCGACCGACATCACGACCGAGAGGGGGCGTCGTCGGGCATTCGCGCATTCATTGTCGCGATGACGACGCACGACGCGCGCGCGCTGGAACACACGCTGAGCGAGCCCTGGGGCGCGGTCGCCGCCTCCGCAGCGCTCGATGAAGACCTGGTGAAATCTCTCGTGACGCGGTTCGCCATCATGACCGCGAGCGCGCGTCGAGGGGCGGTGTACGCGGGCGCGAGCACGCGCCGCGCGGTGCCGTTCGCGAGGGCGCTCGCGGATGCGGGGGCGGACGATTCGGATGAATGGGTGCGCGCGATTTCGTGTGCGGTGCGAGGGGCGGCGGAAGGGGATAATAGGTTTGATCTCGATGGATTGCGCGCGAGCGTGCCGGCGGTACGTGCATGAAAGACGCGTGCGAGACGACGTTGGGCGCGGGCATTTTGAACGGCACCCAAACCCTTGTGATTGACTTGACTTGACTTGCGCGCGCGCGCGACGCCAGTCGCGTTGGGTGTGTTTGCGCGCGCGTTTACCATCGACCAACGTCGCGTGTTCTGACGTAAATGAAACGTGTTGATTACTCTTAAAGGTTTCTCAAGCGGTGACGTCCATTCGTGAGGCGATTCACGACGCGGAGAAGGCTAAGGGCGTGACGACGTATAGACCAAAGGAGGAGATGTACTTGCCGGCGCGCGACGACGCGGGGGCGAACGCTGCCGCGACGACGCACGGGCATTTCACGCTCCGAGAACGACGACAACCGAGAAAGAAGGCCACTGTTGCGCGAGCTGGTCAGTCTAGTTTTGATGCTGCGCCTTCAAAGGCGGGCGACGCGAGCGGAGGACGTACGTCGACGAGTTCCATGTTTGTCCCAGCGCGCAAGCCCACGGGTGGTACATCATTTTTGCGCGATACTGGTCGCGTAGGTTCGTTCAACGCCGCACGTAGTGGTGCAAGCGCACGCGCAGGTGGTGGCATGCCTCGACCGGGTTCGAAAACTATGGTGATTGACGTCACTGAAGCCGCCGAACTCGGCAAATCGGCGCGCTCGCGAGAACAAGAAGCAAAGGAGAAACGCATTCAAAAACTCATGGAAGAACGTGAGGCTCGTAAGCAACAGGAAGAAAGTCGTAAGAGACAGCGAGATGAAGAAATCGCGGCTAAAAAGAAGGCTTACAAGGCTGAAATCGAAGCCAAGCGCGCGCGGAAGGAGCGTGACTCGGCGTGCGTCGCGACGCCGTCGCCGACGGACGAACCCACGATGTGGGGGTGATTCAGACCGCTTCACACTTAACAAACAAGTACAGACACAAACACACAAATAAGTTTTCCATTCGTGGGAACATGCTCATTCGTGAGCTGTAAGAACAAAAATGTAGTCGGACGCGATGGCGCTCGCGCCTCGCGTTTCGGAAGTCTTTTCGGGTATTGAAAATTGTATTGGTCTGGGCACATGTCCGGCAAAAAATTAGGAAAAAAAATGTAGCACGTAGCACCCATGTGAAAGACAACTCCGCGGTTCGGACTGAATCACTATGCACTCCCGTCGTACACTCATCGCCCGCCGTCGCGTACATCCAGCGCGCGAAGAGACGTCGTCGACAGCCCCCCCCTCAGCGTCACACATTGCCTCGCACTCATGTCACCCCTCCGCCGTCTCGCCGCCCTCGCCGCGCGAACGCCGTCATCGTGTGCAACAAAATCCTTCCGCACTGGATACGCCACGACCCCGAGCACGCCTGGAATATACGAATTCCGCACATATGACATCCAACCAGGCGCGCTCGGCGACTACTTGGCTCTGTGCGACGCCTCTCGCGCCACGCGACAGCGTTTGAACCCCGGATTCTTGGGCTTTTTCCAAACCGAAACCGGCGGTGACGTCAATCGCGTGACGCACGTGTATAGATACGAAAATTACGACGAGCGCGATCGCGTTCGAGGCGGCATGGCGCGAGACGCGGAGTGGGTGAACTTTTTGCGCGAGAGCAAGTCGGCGCTTCGTTCACAGACATCGGAGATTTTCTTAGAAGCAGCGAAAGCTACGACAGCGGCGGGACTAGGAGTGAATGACATGGTACGTCGCGCCGCGCAAGATGGCGCGAGAGCGCCGGGAGTGTTCGAATTACGTCGATATCAGCTCGAGCTTGGATATAATCCCATTCCAAAGCTCATCGACCACCTCGCGAGCGGGCTGCCGAGTAAAATTCAGAGCGACAAGGACAAAAAGGGTGAACTGTGTGGTATGTTCTACAGTGATGTGGGTAAACTCAACCAATTCGTTGAGTTGTGGCGATACGACAGTTATCAAGATCACATTCGCGTTCGAGAGGCGGCGAGAGGCGCCAGCGCGTGGCGCGCCGCCATCGGTGAAATCGCACCCATGGTTCAGATGTTTGACACACAGTTGCTCAAGCCCGTGGGCCTGTCGCCGATCCAGTAATTTATTGCATTTTTATTTATTTCTTCGCGCCACCAAATGCTTGGTGATCGTACCGTTAGTAGAAATTTGTTTGTTATGTAGTGCAGCAGCAGAGTAAATTGTTGACAAAAAGCGCGCCACCACGCCTCACACGTTGCCGTCCTCGATCGCCGAAACACGGTCGAGAACGTGAGTGCGCCGGTGAAGAGCTTTAACTTTGTCGTTATTTTACCACGCGCGTGACATGTTGTGTTCGATAACTCGAGCATCGGCGGCGACGAGCAACAGTGGTTGCTCTATCCGTCGGGCACCTCGTCTGTCGCAATCTCGCGGTGCTTGCGGCACGTGTACGCATAGAACACGCACGACACGACGCCATGCGTCAACGTCAGGTGACGGTGACGTTATCGGTGTCGTAGTTGTCGATCACGGCTCTCGACGCGCGGCGTCAAACGCACAGTTGGAGGCGTTCGCTGAGGCGTACGCGGAGGCTACGGGGCGCGCCATCGTAGAAGCGGCACACATGGAACTGGCGGCGCCTACTATTGGAGAAGCTTTCGGAAAATGTGTTGCTCGAGGAGCTAATTTTATTGTAGTAGCGCCGTTTTTCTTATCGCCGGGACGACATATTCAGGAGGACATTCCCCAACTTGTAGCGGAGGCAGCGCGCGAGCACGAGGGTGTCAAGTATTTAATTTCTGCACCGATTGGCCTGCATCCACTCATGACGGAAGTGATTGATTCACGCGTGCGACACTGTTTGGCGCATATCAACGAGGGTGGGCCCCAGTGCGATGTGTGCGAGGGTTCCAAATTTGGGTGTCAGCTTCGCCACTCAACGAAGTAGTCAAGTTCGCCACGGCGCACAAAAATATGATAGCATGCGTCTTTGATTCAATTACAAATGTAGCTCACAGCAATAGCATTTCTTCAACATTTTAGTTTTTTCTAGCGGCGTGGTAGAGTTCGATGTAATCTAATGCTGGCCTATTCCAGGACCAATCTTGTGACATACAATTCGCTTGCAGCGCCGTCCATTTTCCGCGGTCGTCGTAGAACAAGTCAATCGCACGGTTCAAGGCGTAATCAATATCGTGCGCCTCGGTACCATCGAATTGGAACCCATTCGGTGTCATACCTTCCCACTCAGCCTTGGCGTGGTCATGGTCATAATCGAAAACGGTATCCGCCAAACCACCCGTACGTCGCACGACTGGAACAGTGCCGTAACGCATTGCAATGAGTTGCGATAATCCACAGGGTTCGAACATGGACGGCACAAGCAGCATATCTGCGCCTGCATAAATGAGATGCGAAAGCGCTTCATCGTAGTACAGGTGCAAGCAGGCGTCATTGAAGTGGTTTTGCTTCAATGCGTTTGCCAAATCCTGAAATTCTTGTTGGACGTTTGGATCTGGAGCACTACCGAGAAGTACGACTTGGCAACCTCTTTCGAGCGCTCTATGTATGGCGTGCTTGATGAGATGGATACCTTTTTGGTGCGTCAATCGGGTGACGACACCGACCAAAGGTACATCGCTCTTGTTCGAAATGTTGCTGCGTGAGCATAACGCTTGGCGGCACGCCGCCTTACCTTCTGCAACATTCTCCATGCCATAAGAGATCGGGAGCGCCTTGTCGTCAGCCGGATCCCAAATATCGGGATCGATACCGTTGACCACGCCATGGAATTTGCTGAGCTGATGCGAGATGGAGTCGTGTCCAGAAATTTCTTGGGCGTAAGATCTCGACACCGTCGTGCCTATTTGGCTGTAGTCCATCGCTTCGCGAACCAACGACTGACCAAAGTCGAGGTTATGAATCGTGAAAACCACTCGAGGATTGCCTAGGCCATAGTTGTGATAATCTTCCCAATAAACTTTGGCAACTGGTGCGGTTTGCCAGTCATGGCAGTGAATGATATCCGGCTGTCGACCACTCTGTAACATCCACTCGAGTGCGGCGCGGCTGAAAAATCCGAATCTCTCAGCGTCCGTCAAGGGCATGGGAAGGTAGTCTGTGCCGTAAATCATGCCCACCTTGAACATACCATTATCCGGATCAATGAAATACGTCTTGACACCTTCAACGGTGCCGCTGTAAACGTGGTTGTAGCAACCACCCCAGTTGAATCCCTCTTCCTCCTTCAAATCTTGAATGTGGTCGTACTTCATCACGTCATACTTGGGAAGAACCACCTCAACTTTGTGTCCTTCTGCTTGCACGGCGAGACCTAGCGAGGTGACCACGTCACCAAGACCCCCGACTTTCGCGATAGGCGCCATCTCTACGCTGACGCTCACCACATGCAACGGCTTCTCCTTCACCGCCACACCAGCGGCATCTTTGCCGCCGAGCACGGGAATATGGTAGTCCATGTTTCCACGGTTGTCGTAAGTCGCACCGTCGTGTAATCCGTTGCTGAAAACAAAATCCATGACAAATACATCGGCAGGCGCGTTCAATTCGACCACCATACGCTTTTCACCGTTGACGAGAACCTCGGACATTGGCAATTTGAAAGTCTCCGTGTGAGACCATCTGTTCCAGCTTCCAATCATGTACACCGTAGACGAACCAGCGAGGCAAGTGTTGTTCGGATTATAGTACACTTCAAGCGATTGACCGGCTTGCGCTTGCGCTGGGCTGGTGTAGAGCACATGTTGACGCTGCTTGAGCGTTACTGCACTCGCCTTGGCCTTCGCCTCAGCCTTTGCCTTGCTGCGTCTCTCATTCTTGATTCTATCAGCCTCTTCTTTGGTGGCTCGAGCAGTTGTCAACTCTTCAAACTTTTCCAAAACGCCACTCATCCTAGCAATTTCAAGCTTTTGGGATGCATTTCTTACGGGCGCGTGGAAATCTTGCTTGTCTGCATTGTCGTACGTGGCGCCGCCATCACTGAAGACGAAATCCATGACCGCAGCGTGGGCGGGAACATCAACCGTTGCGACAAACATTTTGCTACTGGCGAGCTGCTGCATTTGCACTTTCGCTGCGCCAGTCCAGTCGTTAGAGCCATAGTGCAACACGATGTTGCTTTTACCGTGGAGAACTCTGTTGTCGGGGCAGTAGCTGACCGTCACCGGGAACCCAGGCACCGGTACAGCGGGATCCAACGTCCACAATTTCGGATCATTCGGAGCGATACCACCGAGATGCTTTGACAAACCGGCGATTTTCGTCGCCGATGAATTGACAGCGGTCTCCCAGTCTTTTGCGGCAGATGGAATCGCCGCGGAGATGTGTTCAGTTTCCGCATACGTCAATCGCAATTGAGCCAAAAGTTCCTGCTCGATTTCGAACTCTTCGTCAAGGTCAACTGGAGCAGCGACACTTGCTTTAGCTTCAGCCGCAGCTTCAGCCGCAGCTTGGGCTTGAACAGCAGCTTGGGCTTGAGCAGCAGCTTGAGTTTCAGCCGTAGCTTGGGCTTCAGCCGCAGCTTGGGCTTCAGCCGCAGCCTGAGCTTCAGCCGCAGCTTGGGCTTCAGCCGCAGCTTGGGCTTCAGCCGCAGCTTGGGCTTGAGCAGCAGCTTGAGCTTCAGCCGCAGCTTGAGTGTCAGCTGCAGATTTTGCCAGAGCTCGTGCTTGCGCTTCAGCCTTGGCCTTGTTCAACTTCTCCGCTTCAGCTTGGGCTTCAGCAAGCGCCGCACGTGCCTTGACCAATTTTTCAGCTTCAGCCTGGGCTTCAGCCAATTCCGCCTGAGCCTTGGCTAACGCTTCGGCTTCAGCTTGAGCTTGAGCCTGAGCTTGAGCTTGAGCCTGAGCTTGAGCTTGAGCCTGAGCTTGAGCTTGAGCCTGAGCCTGAGCTTGAGCTTGAGCCTGAGCTTGAGCTTGAGCCTGAGCTTGAGCTTGAGCCTGAGCCTGAGCTTGAGCTTGAGCTTGAGCTTGAGCAGCAGCCTCGGCTTGAGCCTTGGCTTCAGCGGCGGCGGCAGCTTGCGCTTGCGCTGTAACCTGAGCTTGAGCAGCAGCCTTGACCTCAGCTTCAGTCTTGGTTTGCTCGTTCAAAATCGATTCCGCAGCCAAAATAGTATCCCGAGCTTCAGCTTCAGTCATGGAATTTAAATCAATGACGATGTCTTGTTCTCGGGAGGGGAACGCGTCTGGCATCTTGGACGACCTCGCCGCTAAGAAATCTGCCTCTCGTTCTTCGGCGAATCGGAGTCTATCCTCGAGCGCTTTTCTTTCCGCAACTAACTTCTGCTCTTGAAGCATCAGTTCTCTTAGAACTTTACTGGCTTCATCATCACCGGTTAAAGCGAGGTCTTCAACAGCGGCGGCCTTTGCAACCGGCTTCGGCTGTTGCGGGAGCGGCGCTCGCGCGGCTGCTTCAGCCTTGGCCTTAGCTTGGGCCTCCATTCTAATCTTGGCCATTTTCTCTTCTACTTGAGCCTTTACTTTTGCCTTTGCCGCTTCTTTCACACTCTCCAATTTTGCTTTCTTGTCCTCGGTGGAGCTCATCGACTTCAATTTGGCAGCTTCGGCATCAGCGGCCTCTTGTGCCTTGGCTTGTGCAGCAGCGGCGGCAGCAGCGGCGGCAGCAGCTTCAGCTTGGGCTTTAGCTTTGGCGTCCGCTTGAGCCTGAGCTTGCGCGGCGGCGGCGGCTTCGGCGCGCAAGAGCTCCTCCTCGACGGCGCGCGCCTCCGACTCGATGGCGGCAACTTGCGCGGCAATCTCAGCGGCTTCAGCATCAGCCGCTTCATGCACGGCAGCTTCGATAGCTAAGTCAATGTCATGTTGTTTTTCAGCCTGAGCCGCAGCCTCGGCTTGCGCCGCCAAACGTCGAGCTTCGGCGTCGGATTGCGCTTGCGCTTGCGCTTGCGCTTGCGCCTTTTTCATCTTGGCCTCGCGTCCTTCGCGCAATCGCCTGTTCTCATCCTCCAACGCTTGCAACTGACGCAACGTTTGCTGCTCCAACTCCAAACGCTCCAATTCTCGCGCCAAAGCTTCAGTCTCGGCATCCGGAGCCATCGCCACGCGCATCGTCGGCGCCGCAGACGTTTGAGACGCTGGCGTCTTCGCCGCCGGCGCGACCACTCCCCCACCATTCGCCTCAATCTCGCGCAACTCCCCCTTCAACGCCGTAATCGTCTTTCTCAGCGCCCGCACATCCGCCGCTCGTGGCGCTTCACCCGTCGTCGTCGGAGATACCATTTCCCTCAATTCCCGTTCCCGCGCCGCGAGCGTCGCCCGCAGATCCTCCGCCGACGACACCGACGCGTCACCAATCGCTCGCACGCGCGCATCCCGCGACCGA
>Ga0255783_10004853_pt1 | contig 12225 bp, 11 predicted proteins | sample 011ome_22_FD_179981 | JGI IMG/M metagenome (GOLD analysis project Ga0255783, IMG submission 179981) | Coastal salt marsh microbial communities from the Groves Creek Marsh, Skidaway Island, Georgia - 011507BT metaG (version 2) | ecosystem: Environmental > Aquatic > Marine > Intertidal zone >... | reverse complement strand
ATCGTGCGTTTCGGGAATGTGCTGGGATCTTCAGGGTCCGTTGTGCCATTGTTCCGGGAGCAGATTAGTGCCGGTGGACCAGTCACGGTGACCCATCCCGAGGTCTCTCGTTACTTTATGAGTATTCGAGAGGCGTCGCAGTTGGTGCTGCAGGCAGGTGCTTTGGGTACCGGCGGCGATGTATTTGTGCTCGACATGGGTGAGCCGGTTCGCATTGTTGACTTGGCTGAGCGCATGATTCATCTCAGCGGCTACGACGTTGAGCGGGATAATTTATTTGGCGAGCACATCGACCTCGAATATATCGGCCTGCGACCGGGAGAAAAGCTGCACGAAGAACTGCTGCTGGGGACCTCTGTAACCGGCACGGGTCATCCGATGATTATGCGCGCGGAGGAGGAGTCCTTCGATTTTGACGTCATCGAAGATGCCGCGCACCGTTTGTTGAGAGCCTGCGCGGAAATGGATCTCAACGAAGTTACCGCCATACTCACCAAATGTGTGATGGGTTTTTCCGGGCACGAGCCGCGACATGACTATGTGTGGGTAAAGCAGGGTCGAGTCGGCAAACGCGTGCGAAAAGTGCTCGAAGGAGAGAACGTCACGCCAATACGGGCCGATTTAGTGGGACCTCGCCAGCACTCCACTCACCAAGGTGACTAGCCTTCCGTCGGCATCGCGCCCGAACGGTGACCGCGAGCTGACACCCCACTCTCTCGACCATTCATTCACGCAATGTCCCGCATCAGCCTTGAGAGTTGATCAGCGAGAGCCACTTCAGTAACGTCTCGGGCTCATTCATTCGAGCCCAGGCTCCGAGGCGCACCATGTCCATGATCGTTAACCGACGTGATGTCGATTTTTACCTTGATGAAATGTTTGATCTAAATGGTCTGCTCGCTAGCGAGCGCTATGCAGATCATGATCGCGACAGTATCACGGCGATTCTGGATTTGGCCCAGCAAATTGCCGAGGAAGCCTTTCTGCCTTGCGCAGCTGAACTGGACGAGTGCGAACCGGTTTTCGAAAACGGGAAGGCGATTACGCCCGCCGTATTAAAAACCTGTCTGGAGACCTATGTGCAGGCGGGGCTCCCCACCGCGACGTTTGATACAGCGCATGGGGGTATGCAGCTTCCAATTCTGGTCGCCAATTTTATGCAGGGAATGTTTCAAGCCGCGAATGCGCCCGCTGTCGGCTATGTCTTCCTCACTCAATCCAATGCCCATATGTTGCAGGCGTGTGGCAGTCAGGCACTGTGCGATCGGTTTTTAGCGCCGCTCATTGAGGGGCGTTGGTTCGGCACTATGTGCCTGTCTGAGCCCCATGCCGGTTCTTCACTGTCAGATATCCGCTGTATGGCGGAGCCCAAGGGCGATGGCGCTTATAAGCTGACCGGCACGAAAATGTGGATCTCCGGAGGCGAGCAGGATATTTCAGAGAACATTGTGCACATGGTACTTGCACGCACACCGGATGCGCCCCCGGGCGTCAAAGGCATTTCACTCTTTTTGGTCCCCAAAATCCGAGTCGAGGACGACGGCTCGTTGGGTGTGCCCAACAACATTGCGCTCGCGGGCCTCAACCACAAGATGGGTCAACGCGGCACGACCAACACGCTACTCAACTTTGGTGAGGACGGCGAATGCCTCGGCTATTTGGTAGGGGAGGTAAACGAAGGCCTCAAGAATATGTTCCATATGATGAACGAGGCGCGTATCGGTGTGGGTATGCTCGCCACCATGTCGGGGTTGGCAGGCTATCTGTACTCGCTGGATTACGCCCGCAACCGTCCGCAGGGCCGGCATCCGGGCGATAAAGATCCAAATAGCCCGATGCTACCCATCATTGAGCACGCCGATATCCGACGCTTGTTGATGGAACAGAAGGTTGCGGTTGAGGGGAGTCTTGCACTGCTGTCTTATTGTTCGCAATTGGTCGATCGACAGCTCATCGTGAGTGACCCCGAAGCATCGCAGCGTCTCTCGCTGTTGCTCGAGTTGCTCACGCCCATTGCGAAATCCTGGCCTTCTGAATACACGCTGGAAGCCAATAAGCACGCCATTCAAATTCTGGGTGGCTACGGTTACACCCGCGAGTACCCGGTAGAACGGCTGTATCGCGATAACCGCCTGAATCCGATTCACGAGGGCAGTCACGGCATCCATGGCCTCGATCTATTAGGCCGCAAGGTCAATCTGGCGGGTGGTGCAACGCTCACAATAATGGAACAAGAAATGCAGCCCGCTTTGGAGGCGGCCGCAAGGAACGAGACGCTTGCCGCTATGGGTGACTCGCTTGCTGACATCTGGCAGTTGACCAAGCTCACGATCGAGACCGTAAATCAGCAGGCGGATACGGTCACGCGCCTTTCCAGTGCCACGCCGTTTCTGGACGCTTTTGGCCATGTGGTCATTGCTTGGCTGTGGCTGCGTCAGGCATTGATTGCTCAGCAGGCGCTACAAAACGGCGCGCAGGCAGACACCGATTTTTATGAGGGCAAAGTTGCCGCATGTCAGTTTTTCTATCGATACCACTTGCCGCAGGCAGCCGAAAAGCTTCGCTATGTGGCGTCTCAGGATCGATCGGTGCTCGACGCACAGGCCCGCTGGTTTACAGGCGTTTAGTAAGTGAGTTTGCTATTGCCGACTGGCTCGCTGAACTCGCAGAGCAGCGCGAGCGCAGCGAAATGATGGGCCCAGCCAGTTGAGGTGGAGTTTCGAGGAGCGCGGTTTCGCGTTGACCGCAAGGATGCATTTCCCATGAATTACGCTTTTCTGAAGCTGGGCACCGACGATCTTCAGCGAGCGCTTGGGCTCTGGCGCGATCACATGGGTCTTGAGGCGCTACAGGAGCAACCTCGCATATGACCTGTAATCTAAAAACTATCCCACAGGCCAGGGAAGAGGGCGAGGGCGTTCTCTCGTAAGATTTTGCGGCGCAGGCGCGCTCGTTCAGGTGTGTCTGTTGTAATCAGGACCTTCGCTAACGACGCTGCAAGGTGATAAAACGGCCAATCAGTGCCAAATAGCAGCCGATCGCTATTGATACGCTGAATCATGGTTTCCAGCATGGTGAGACTCTGCCCGTGGATACCCAGCCAGGCATTATTGTACCGGGCTGCCAGGGCAATCATGGCTTCACTGTCCCGCGCGCCGGCATGACCCAGAATAAATTGCAGCTTTGGGAATTCAGCCAGTGGGGCTTCGTAGTGTCTCGGCATGGCATACCGGTGTGACGACCGAGGCTCAATACCGGCTCTGCCCCCATGAAAAAATACGACCAGTCCCAATGCTTCGGCCTCAGCATAAATGTCCATAAGCGGCCACTCGTCAGGATAAAAACGCTGGACGGTAGGGTGGAGTTTAATGATGCGTCCACCGCGAGCTGCGTCGAGGCGCATGCGCTGAATCGCGTCGTCAGACCTTGGGTGCACTGACAGGCCAACGTGCAGACGCTGGTTTGCGTCGCTGGAATTGACGGCAGCGGTCCAGTCATCGGTCAGATTATCGCCAAAGGGGAGTCCAAGTTCGATGGGAAGTAACATGGCCTGCTGTATTCGCATCGAATCCATTTCCCGAAGCAGGTTGGGAATGGTCTGTGTTTTCGCAAACTTGCTGCCCCAGGTCGCCTGAGCAATCGTGCTCATTGTGAGATCATCGAGATCCTGCTCAGAGAAATTGCCATTGATGTACACATCGAGGTCCAGTGGGCACCCCGGTGTCTCCCGATCGCAGTCGAGGAGATGTTTCACACGGGGTGTGGCGGCCTGCAGGTCAAGGTCTGGCTGAAAGAGAACGGACATACCCAGATGGCAGTGAACGTCGATTGAGTCGGGCACATCAGGATCTGTGAGCCGGAGTAATCCGTCAGCGTCCAATCCAAACCACGGCAGGTCCGCCAGTCCCCGATAGCCAGCGTATACGTGACGACCGTAAGGTCCCTGTCCACGTTTCGCATCCTCAATCGAGCGTTGTAGCGCCAGTAGTTCGATGTCGGCCTGTGTGTAACGCCCTGGCGGTACTGGATCGCAGCCACTTAGCCCCAAACCAAGGGCAGCCATGGAGCTACCCAGCACAAACTGTCGCCGGGTTTGCTCATCAGGTGGACGCTTCATCAGAAATTCCCTCCCGCGTAGACGTCATCCTGCACCGCAATATCTCACGCGATTGAATATGCACCGGTTAACCCGAGGGGGGCGCAGTGGTCAAAGTATAAGAAGTATAAATGGGGTGTCGAGATTGACTGGTCGTTTAGAAAGTGGTCGTGTAGGTATAAGATCATAGATGTAGGCTCAGAGAGTGCCTGCGGTGAGCACTCGCATTGCTGGTCTTTTAGATCTTTTTCGCTCACCTTCGAAACCTAGCACGAACAACTTCATACCAACGAATTCCTCAGTGGCATCCTTGCTGATTGAGCGCTGTTGAACCGGATTCCTTACCAGCGAAAAGAGGCAATGCGCCCCAGGGCCCCCTCTCTTGATGCTTTGCATCAATTCACCTTGTCTCAGGTGGCGCCCGGGTTGGCGGTACCAAGAGGGGTCGGGCAGGGGCGTCCTGTTCCTTCTCGCGAAGATGAGCCAGGATCCTGTCGATGACGCCCTGATCCTCAACGCAAGCGATGACTTTCAACGACCCGCCACACCGGCCACAGGCCTCTATGTCAATATTGAAAACCCGCTTTAGGCGTTGCGCCTAGGTCATAGCAGCATGACGCTCGATCGGGTTCTTTACTTCCGCGTTTGCGCCCATCTTGGGTGCCTTCAGCCGGCAATTTTGCAGAATCTGTCACTAACATAAGCAATTATGGGGACCCTGACCTTGCTGTCTCAACTATGGGAACCTACTACCCCAAGATGACGCAGTGTACGCTCGAGACATTCAATGCCGGCGGTGTGCCGGCGTGTTTTGCCGATCCACGCAGTCCGCCGGAAAGAGGCCCGATACAGACTGTGCCCATAACGCTGTGGAGCACCTTTATTGCGTCAATAGGACTTCTAGCACTAGCCTTTCAGCGGTTACGAACGGGATCATCCACCGCCCTCTAACTAGTCTGCCCAGTTAGGTGCTACCTAGCCGCAAACTGATGCTCCACTATGCTTTGTAGCCGGGCGCCCCGCTCTCACTGGCTAGTCAATGCTTCTTGTTGTATTTCCAGCTTTTGTTGATTTCATCTCTAGTAAGCGGGAGTGGCACCTCCCGCGAATGAACAGGCCCGACCCCATGCCGCCTTGGGAGTGGAGAAGGCGGTAGCTTGAAATCTCAGCTCCCTGCGCTTTAATAAAGCCATAGGGGGTTCTCATGATTCGATTGCTCACAGCGGTTTTTCTCTTTGCCAGCTTCAATGCGGTGGTCGGAGTTAAGACCGAGACGGGGTCTCGCAACCTCTTTGCGAGTTTGGCCCTAATTTCTGCAGTGATGGGGTTCGTGGGCTTGCCGAGTGACGTGAAGGCATCCCCGTCAGTTTGGTCTTTAGCCCCAGTGACTTTTTCGAATGGGCAGGTGTTGTCAGGGAGCTTCAGGTTCGATAGCTCTAGATCTGCTGGCGCTCAAATCTACAAAGTTGATCTCACCTACTTCGATGGGGCGACAGATCATCAGCTTACAAACGTAGAGTATGCGACAGAGAACCGGCTCATTGTGTCGAAGGCGGGTGCAAATACGCCAGGTGCTGACCTCTACGCCATCACGCCCGCGCTTACAGACCAAGGGGGAGACGTTTCCTACACAGCTTATGTGGGCATTTTTAATGGCGCTAACCTGTCAGGTGTTATGGCTGTTGATGCTCAGGATCAAACACAATCAATCACCCGCGTCACAGTTGTTGGTTGAGGCTGAACATCGATCTGAGTTGCCCCTGAATGGCGACAGTCCTCTGGAGCGCTCTTCTCTAGACGCTTGGCAGTCTCTAACAACGACTTGATTACGTGGCCTCTCCGGTGCGGGAACTTCAAAACTTCTGCGGTCAAAACGCCTCTCCAAAAAAGCTTGAGCCTTTTTTAGCCGTAGCAGATTTGGTTGAGGGGTTTTCAATACATTCGAACACCACTGCCCGAATATGCTGGCATCAGCTAATTGGCCACCGCGCACCCCCTCACAACAATATTCGTAACTCCAGCCATTTGTCGCTCACTTAAAAGATGATCGATCGATTAGTCAGGAGCATCTGGTGACGGTGAAGAGTCGACTCTGACTATTTAAAGGTGATCAGGGTTAATCTAAATTTCATATCAAGTCTCTCGCGGTTGTCACTATGCTCATAGGGTCCACTAGCTAACTTCATTACTTCCTTTAACAAAAGTTGTGATACCGAGGACTCAAGATCATGCACACCACGCATGTTGGCAGCTTGCCACGCGGCGATGACCTCTCATCGCTATTGATTGCAAAAGATAACGAACAGCCCTATGACGAGAACCGCTTCGAAACCGTGGTTCAGGATTCAATTGACCAGGCAGTTCAGAAACAGGTGGCAGCCGGTGTCTCCATCGTCTCCGACGGCGAGATGGGCAAGGTAGGCTATTCAACCTATATGACCGAACGTCTTGAAGGGTTCGGTGGTCATGTCGACCGAAAACCGGCAAAGGATCTGGCTGCGCACCCAGATCTGGCAAAGAAACTTGCTGCCATGATGGGTTCGCAGGAGTTTGTCCGAGCATCCTGTATCGGGCCGGTAAAACTGAAAAACCTGCAGCCGGCTTTTGACGACATACGCCGCTTCAAACTGGCTCTGGAAAGACATGGAAACGGGGTGCGTGCCTTCATGAATGCCGCTTCCCCGGGGTTGATTACCGCATTTCAGCAAAACCGGCATTACCCGAGCCATGAAGCCTACCTGACCGACCTAGTGGCTGCGATGCGTCCGGAATATGAAGCCATTATTGATGCTGGCCTTGACATTCAATTTGATTGCCCGGACCTCGCCATGGCGCGGCACACCGGCTTCCAGGATGCCAGCGATCCAGAGTTCATTAAAATAGCCGAGGCCAATATCGAAGCCTTGAATGCCGCTACTGACGGCCTTCCACGCGAACGTATGCGGATACACATTTGCTGGGGTAACTACGAAGGGCCGCATGACTGTGACATACCACTCGACAAGGTGATTCACCTGCTGATGAATGCCAATCCATCGACGTTGTTGTTCGAGGCAGCTAACCCGCGCCACGAACACGAGTGGACGGTATGGCAATCGGCGGACATTCCGTACAATAAGATACTGGCACCTGGCTGTATCGATACCTGCTCCAATTATGTGGAACACCCACAGCTGATCTCACAACGGCTGCAGCGTTTTATTGATATGGTAGGCGAGGAGCGTGTTATCGCCAGCACCGATTGCGGCTTTGGCACCTTCGCGGGCTACGGCAAGATTGACCCAGAGGTGGCCTGGAAGAAACTCAGAAATCTTCGCGAAGGTGCAGATCTGGCGGTAAAAAAAGTCGCCTAAACCATACTGCTCTGGTATTTCAGCTCAATACTGCCCTGGCGCTCGGCGATCTTCCACTGACCATCGACCTTCCGCAAACGGTCGGTAAAACTGCCGACCCGTAGGTCTGCATGCGCAACCGCGGGACGCTCGAACGAGTTTTCGCCCGACACTAATAGCACCCGGCTTCTAGCAATGACCTGAAATCCGGAGACAATGTCGTAAACGGTGTTTGCCAGCAGGTGGCAGGTCAGCCGCGGTGGCCGGGCTAGCAGCGATTCGAGGATGGCTTCTTTGCCAAGGATCGGATTATCCGGGTCACTGGGTCTCGCCAGCACCGCTTCCTGACAAAAACACTCGATATAGGCGTCCCAGTCGGCACGATCAAGCAATTGAGCTGCCCGACGCAATAATTGTTCACAATGCCATTCAATCAGGAACTGTTCGTTAACGTCCATTGGAGTTTCCTGTGCTCTGTGGTTCGGTTCAGTTTACCGCTACGGTTTAAGTTTCGCGGTACTCGCGGAGATGGAATGCCAAAAACAAGAGAAGTCCGCACGCGCTCAAAAGATCACGAGTCTTAGATCCGACAAAATACATCTTTGAGTGTGTCTACTAGTCAGTAAGCCTCTTTTTAAACCCACCCTCTGATGTATCTGGCGGGTAACTACTGCGACAGTGACATCTGGTCTACACCCAAAACTTCCTCAACTCCTGCACCCACATGTATACATATACGGATGGGGGTATGCTCACCTGCCCCGCCCCTTCTTGACGATGCTACATTCTGGGACTTAAGCGGGGTGATACAGCGTCGCCAGTCACCGATTTATATGGGTTGGCGAATGTGGGTTCAACTCCCGTCCGCTCCGCCATATTCCTCAAAGCCCCATAACCGCTTAAATGTGGCCTCGATTTCAACCATCTTAAATATCAGACCTGAACGGATCTCAACAAGGCAGGGGGCCAAATGAGAAAGTAGGACTCCGCTCACTGGCGACTAAGGTAAGCATCGGCTACTGACAAATGGCTAATCAGTATATATGCCTATGACCTATAACCACGAACTCGTTGTCCGCCAGCACACAGTAGGACCGGCTCCATATTAAAATATCGACATGGGTGTAAACGATCGAATTTCGCCGAAGCCCAATCAAGTAGTATCTGCCGTTGTCACTGAACCGGTCAGAATCGTAGCGACACTTTTTAAGCACCAGACCATCTCTGATTAGCTTCCGATTGAGGCGGCGCTCAAGAGCTGCGACTGAGATCTCCTGAAACTTCTCCATAGGCAAAGAGCCTAGTTCGCGATTGTGGAGGTACGATGACGCGGTAAAGACGAATTTGTGAAATCAGTCAATGTTTGTGGAGTGGTAACCCATTTCCCTGAGAGTGAATGGGTCTCTCAACCTCGCAACTAATGTCTCTTTAGTCCAGAAGGAAGTGCCAGCAGGTCAAGATTTTCCGTCCTACCCTGCTAAACCCAGTGTTAAGGGCATGTCTTCATAATTGTTTTCTGTCAGGTATTGCGGGTAGGCCCTGGCCATCCTTCGCTGGACTCATGGAAATATTGCACAGGTCATCATTTTGTAACTGCGCCGTCACCCAACCGTAGTTTTTCGACTTTAGATTTTTTAAAGATCGTCAAAGCAGCGTCGTGCACCCATAGGAGACTCGTTATGTTAAAGACCGAAGCTGGCGCGGTTGTTCTCTTTGCTGTTGTTATTAAGTATAGGAAAAATAAACGGCCTGTAGAGAGTAGATTTCCTCACTGACACTGCCGACTGAACTGGAGAAATTCGCGAAACAATCCACGATAGCGCTGAAAAGTTGTTCGCTGAGATGACCGTGCAATTCATATCCGTCCATTCCTGAATGGGAGCCCGCCGCAGTCCGTGCCACGAGTTTTTCAGTAGCGTCCTTGCTGATGTGGGGTTGTGGATCCGCTTCCTGCGAAAAGAGACAGCGTGGCAGGTGGCGCTCTTGTTGGTGGTGCCAGGTGGGGCAGGGTGGGGGTGCCCTGTTCCTTATCGCGCAGATGAGCCAGAATTCTATCGATGACGTCCTGGTCCTCGATACATGCGAACATCCGGTTTACATATCTGGGCCACTCACATAGGGCCGAGAGCATTTTCATCTTTAAAATTTGGACTGAGTGATAACGCACCGGTCGTCGCAGGGTTTTGCGACACGTGATAGCGTTTTTTCGCGCGCCAAATTTTCAGATAACGATAAAACGGCACCGTAGGATAAAGATGATGCACGAGGTGATAATTCTGAAAAAGTAGCACCGGAGTAAACAACCACTCCAAGCCGACACGGTTCGATGTGCTTTGAAACGGCTTGTCCGCCCCACGGGCCTGATGAGGATAATGCGGCAGAAAATCAAAAACGATCGCCAAAAATACCGCGGTGATTCGCGTCGGGATCAAAAACAGCAATACGTAATACTCCAACCAACCCGCATAGGTGACCCCGGCAATTACAGAAGCACCAAATAGCAACGCCAGATAAAGTTCTCGGCGCTCGCTTTTCGGCCTCTGGCTGAATACCGACGGTCGCAGATACCAGTAGAGGTAATTTAAATCTAGGGTCGTCCACTTAACGGGCAACAGCCAACGTGGACCAGTGGCGACGTACATATCGGGATCTTTCTCAGCGTCATTAGTGAACCGGTGATGCTGCATGTGGATGTAGCGAAAGGTCCGAAAAAACGGTACCGGCGACTGGGGCAGAGTCGCAAGCCGGCCAACCCAGTCGTTCAATTGACGATGACTGCTTACAGCATGGTGCGAAGCCTCATGAGCAGGCGTGAAAGACAAGTAAGCGGCGAAAGCATTAATCAGGATAGCCCAAAACAGCGACAATTCGCCTTTGATATACGCGAAAGTGGATAAGCCCAACAAAGCAAAAGACGCGAGCAGCAGCACGACCGTCGGCCAAGCAATTTTCGGTCGCTGGGTGAGCACTTTAAAGCGATCTAGATCATCAAATTGATCAGAGGGTGCGGTTTCCGAGGACATCCTTTAACTTTTCAAAGTCAGCGCCAAGCGCCGAAGTTTGCATTATTTGAGATAACCGTTTTGTTCAACAGACCAAAGAATGACATCAGGGGGACAAATAGTGACAATGGCACTGATGCCAGCTGCTACCGAACTGATCGGTTAGGGTCTGACATTACTAGAATACAGGCGCTCATTGCTGATTAACCACAGATGCAAAATCAAAGATATCCATCCTCCAGCTATGCGCGAATTTTATTTCGGCATTTGCGGCTGAGCGAAGACGACCATCGCGGGTATTTTGCCGGCACCGACGTTACCTACGCTGAACTCATGTCCCTAGATGGAACCATTGGCCGCGATGCATTTACCAGAATCTATCGCAATGCACTGGCTATCTCAGATCATGCAGACCTAGGACTGTCCGTAGGAACCCAGTTACATCTGTCCGCCCATGGCCCGCTGGGGGTGGCCACTTACAGCGGGCCCGATCTTAGAACCGCCCTAATTTTGCTCGCCAAATACAGTCAGACCAGAACCGAGTTTTTTAACATAACGCTCAGTGAACACCCCCAAGGCCTAAAAGTGCATTTCGCTGAAGCATTCGAACTGGATGATTTACGCGTATTTATTACGGAAAGTGTAATAAGCGGTCTATTCGCAGCAATTAACTTTTTCGTCGGCGCCGGCCAGTTCACGGGGCAAGTCTATTTTGCCTATCCAAGGCCAAGTTACGGTCATAAGTACTTTGACCACTTCGGTGAGCAGATAAAATTCGACCGCTCGGCCACAGAAATTGTCTTCCCGGAGGCTATGTTAGCGACCCCATCTCTGGTTGCAGATCCGGTCTTGCACCAAGGAGCGGTGGCAATGTGTGACCAGCAGCTGAAAGAAATCAAAGCCGGCATGGATGAAAATACGGCTTTGTCGACACAAGAAGCGGTAACAAAACTGCTGGCCGAGAATCCAGGTCGAATATGGACATTAACCGAGGTAGCTGCGCAACTGCATATCAGCTCGCGCACCCTTATTCGACGATTAGCCGCTGAAGGAACAAAATTTCAGACGGTTCGCGACGATATGGCTAAAACACAGGTAGCTCGTTACCTAACCGATGCAAGTCTGTCGGTCGAGAGCATTGGCCACTTGATGGGTTTTAGTGACACATCCAGTTTTAGGCGCAGCTTTAAGCGCTGGTTTGGCGAAACACCGGCACAATATATGGCGAAAATCCGCGCCGCCTAAGACGAGCACTTTGCACAGCCATTGGTGCTAACGCGGCACTTTGCGCATCAGCAAAAATACCAGCGGCAGCGTCACTGGAATCAGCAACAACATGGCGACGACGCCGAGATAAAAAATGCCACGCTGGAGCGCGCTCGCAGGTAACGGCGGCGGCTTAGTGGGCTCAAAATAACTACCAGAATAAAGATGTGGGTAGTCCGCGAATCGTTCATGCATATGGGCCAGCCATCGTCGCAGGCCACGCAATCGCTCATCACTGCGAAGAGGCTCAAGTGGCGGCACCGGAATGCTGGAATGACACTGCACCACGCCGAATAACAACAAGTCGCATATCCCAGGAGCCTGCCCATCTATGAAAGGTCCAGTAGAGGCCTCCAGCGCCCTTTCCCGATATAGGTACTGGTCGCCAAAATCATCAGGTTCTTGGGGCAAGTATAGGAAAAATAAACGGCCTGTAGAGAGTAGATTTCCTCACTGACACTGCCGACTGAACTGGAGAAATTCGCGAAACAATCCACGATAGCGCTGAAAAGTTGTTCACTGAGATGAC
>Ga0255783_10004791_pt1 | contig 12314 bp, 7 predicted proteins | sample 011ome_22_FD_179981 | JGI IMG/M metagenome (GOLD analysis project Ga0255783, IMG submission 179981) | Coastal salt marsh microbial communities from the Groves Creek Marsh, Skidaway Island, Georgia - 011507BT metaG (version 2) | ecosystem: Environmental > Aquatic > Marine > Intertidal zone > Salt... | reverse complement strand
GGGCTGTCACTTCGGTGAAGTTTGAGCCGGTAAGCTGCATACCATCACCGGAATCACCGGCGAAGCGCACTACAACGTCTTCCAGCGCCTGACTCTCAGGAGAGTGGCTGGCCTTGGCAACAGTTTCTTGTGTTTCTGCACTCATCCTTCAGCACTCTAAAAGATTGAAAAAATGTTTAACAAAGCTGGAGCATTTCCAGTCTGCCTGTCTCGGTATCAAGGCGCAAGGTTTAGTACTCGTGATCCTTTTCTTCTCTGAAAAGAATCAAGCTTCATTAAGTAAGTCTGGCTGGAAGACACGGCGAATTGCGATCTATGACAAATTCCACTAAGGCCAAAAATACAGGGCGCGGATTATAGCAATCACGATGAACAGAAGGCTAATAAATTCTGGAGATAAATTATTGATTGTGCGGTTAATAAGTAAGTGTTGAATTAACCCGGATTGCTGTTTTGAATGGTCAGGCACAGAGCAGGGTTCAAGTCTTGTGCAACATGGAGTCCTGCATTATGCTTATTTGCTTTCGATCGTCCGCTAAAGCATGAAATAAACCCAGTTGGCGACAGTCAATTTTTATCAATAAAGAAATCTGGTTAACAATAATAATCACAATTTAAGGATCTTTTATGTCCAACGGTATTCTGGCGCTTTTATCTCTTTTGCCTATCATTTCTGTGGCGGTCTTCCTGGTCATGCTGCGCTGGCCTGCAAGCCGGGCTATGCCTATTTCCTATGTAGTGGCCGTATTGCTTTCGCTTTTTGTATGGCAGATTCCCTTTGTCAAAGTGATGGCCGCCTCGGTGAACGGGCTTATTGATGCAATTGAACTGATCTATATTATTTTTGGCGCTATTCTGCTGCTTAACACCTTGCAGGAAAGTGGCGCGATTCAGAGTATTCGAAAAGGCTTTTCCGACATAACACCGGATCGCAGAATCCAGGTCATTATTATTGCCTGGTTATTTGGTTCTTTTATTGAGGGGTCCGCCGGCTTTGGCACGCCTGCTGCAGTTGCAGTCCCCCTGATGGTCGGTCTGGGATTTCCCGCCATGGCCGCCGTTGTTTCCGGCATGATCATTCAGAGCACGCCGGTTTCTTTCGGCGCCCTGGGTACGCCTATGCTCACCGGGGTTTTTACGGGGCTGGCAGATGATGAGGCTGTCATGGCCTATGCCAGTCAGCTTGGTATGGATCACCTGGAGCTGGTTTCCTTTATCGCCGCCAAGGTGGCACTGCTTCATGCTATTGCCGGTACCTTCATTCCATTAATCCTGGTCTGCGTCATGACCCAGTTTTTCGGAAAAAACAAATCCTTCATCGAAGGGATGAAGATCTGGAAGTTTGCCATCTTTGCGGCTTTCTCCATGACTATCCCCTATGTGCTGGTGGCGCGTTATCTTGGACCGGAATTTCCTTCACTGTTTGGTGGACTGATTGGCCTTGCCATCGTTGTAACAGCGGCGCGCAAGGGTTTCCTGATGCCAAAAGAAGATGAGATATGGGTATTCCCTGAGCGCAGTGAATGGGATTCTCTCTGGATTGGTCGTTTCGAAATGGAAGAGAAACAATTTGAAGGACCCGGAATGAGTCTTTCGAAAGCCTGGATGCCATATATCATCGTGGCCGGCTTGCTGATTCTTACGCGTTTACCGCAGTTGCCTTTACTGGATATGCTGCGCGGTAGCGTCGCTACGTTTTCCATCAGTGATATTTTCGGTACCACTATCGGTCAGTCCGTACAGCCTTTTTATTCCCCGGCAGCACTGTTTATTACCGTCTCTATTATTACTTATTTTCTGCATGGCATGGATACGCGCTCCTATGTTAATGCCTGGAAAACTTCCGCCAGAACCATGCTTTCCGCTGGTGCTGCACTGGTCTTTACGGTTCCGATGGTTCAGGTATTTCTGAACTCTGATGGAGGCAGTGCAGGCTATCAGCAAATGCCTATTGAATTAGCCGAAGGGGTTGCCGCCCTGGCCGGTGATGCCTGGCCATTTTTCTCCACATTTATTGGTGGTATGGGAGCCTTTGTCGCGGGCAGCAATACCATCAGTAATATGATGTTCTCGTTATTCCAGTTTGGTGTGGGGGAGCGTATTGGTGCTGACCCCACCTGGATTGTTGCCCTGCAGGCCGTGGGTGGTGCCGCCGGAAATGTTATCTGCGTGCATAATGTTGTTGCCGCATCTGCCGTAGTTGGACTGATTGGCAGGGAGGGGGAAGTAATTCGGAAAACCCTCATGGTATTTGTCTACTATGCCCTGTTTACAGGGGCAATCGGTTACGGCATTGTAGCCAGCGCAAAAGGCAGTATGTTTAACATTGGTTATATTCTTGCAGGGCTGATAGTGCTTTGTGCCATAGCGATTATCACCAAATATGGTGCGGCCAAAGCATCCACTGTTACTAATTAAATAGATTTTGGAAAATCAGCAAATCATGTCAAAGAAAGAAGAAAGACAAAAGATAAAGGAAGAAAAACAGGCGGCTGCAAAACGCAAGGAAAAATTTACTGCGCTTGTTGTTAAAGCTGCCATCGTTATTCTGGTACCTCTGGCGCTGTTTGTATTTTATCAGGGCCTGTTTACCGGACCGCCGTCTTTGCCGCCGGATTTAATCGGGGAGGCCGACCACGTAAAAGGGTCTGCTGATTCTGATGTTGTAGTTACCATGTACGCTGATTTTGAATGTCCCGCCTGTATGACAGAATTTCAGCTGATCGCGCGCACGTGGCCCAGAATCAGGGATGATGTGAAACTGGTATTCAGGCATTTTCCTCTTGATACCCATCGGTTCTCTTTTCAGGCCAGCCGTTATGCGGAGGCAGCGGGAAGGCAGGGGCGTTTCTGGGAAATGCATGATCTGCTTTTTGCCAATCAGCAGGCCTGGAGTCCGATGAATGATCCAGCACCGTTATTTGAAGAGTATGCCGCGCAGCTCGGTCTCGATATTGATCAGTTACGTGCAGATGTTGAATTGCCTGAGGTGCGAGCCAAGATAGTAGCTGACCAGCAGGGCGGCATTCGTGCCGGTGTTCGCTCTACACCCTCGCTCTTTATCAATGGCCGTCTGGTAGGAAATCCGCAAAGTTCAGCAGCATTGATTGAGCTGGTAAACGAAGCCAAGGCTTCCGGCTAAATTCGACCAGTCAAATGAGGCTTCAGAAATTTCTTATGGTCTCAAGCAGATCAAAGTTGGCGTAGCCATCGGTAGGTATATTCGCCTTTTCCTGGAAAGTGCGTATAGCTGCTCTTGTCCTTGACCCCATGATTCCGTCTGGCGTTCCCGCATCTATACCCTGGGCATTCAGTAATCCCTGAAGCTCAATGACTTCGTTTCTGCTCAGAGGTCGTTCCTCAACTGAAGGCATGTTAATGATCGGGCCGCCACCGACAAAGCGATCGGCAAGATGGCCAACAGAAATGGCGTAAAAAGTGGAGCGGTTCCAGACCATAGTGGTGCGGAAGTTATCATAGACCAGAAATGCCGGCCCTTGCGAGCCAGCTGGCAATACGATTGAGCCAAGCATGTCGGCATTTCCCAGCGCATTGCCATTGACCCGACGAATGCCCAGGCTGTTCCATTGTGTTACCGTTTTTCTGATGCCGGTTCCGGTCAGGGTGAAGTCAAAATCATCCGGTAAAATCACTTCACGTCCCCAGCGTTCATCACTCTGCCAGCCATTCTGCGAGAGGTAATTGGCGGCTGAGGCAAACACATCGGGAACACTGTTCCAGATATCAACACGACCATCGCCATCACCATCGCGAGCATAGGTATAGAAAGTCGATGGCATAAATTGACACTGACCCATGGCGCCTGCCCAGGAACCTGACATTTGCTCAACAGGAATATGGCCTTCCTCGATAATGCGTAGTGCCGTCAATAATTCGTTGCGGAAAAAATCGCTGCGGCGCGGATCATAGGCCAGGGTAGCCAGCGCATTAACCACGGAAAAGCCACCGGTAAAGTCGCCAAAGTTACTTTCCAGTGCCCAGAAAGACACCAGGTAATGTGGTTGCACGCCATACTGTTGCTGGATGCGATTGAATAAATCCTTGTACTCTACCAGTAAACTCTTTCCCCGTTCGATGCGTGCATCGCTAAGTCGGTTGCGCATGTAGCCGGCAAAAGTCTGCACAAATTCCGGTTGGCTTTTGTCCAGTTCCAGAACGCGGGGAATGGGTTCTTCAACCAGGGTCAATGCAGCATCTAGGGTTGCTTCGCTTATGCCAAGGCCCAGAGCTTCGGCGCGCAATTCCTTCAACCATTCATCGAATGACTGTTCCTGTGCCAGAGAAACACTGGCGCTGAATAACAGAGAGAAAAACAGAAGGCCCCGAAATGATTGGCTTTTTTTCATGCAGAATTTTCCTTTAAAGCGTTAATTCGATGTCGTTATGTATTTTAATATTACCAGAACGATGACACCTGCCACGCTTTTGATTATGTCCTTTTTATTGCCACTCGAATTTGTAACCCACGGCATAGAGTGAATGAATCAGTTCTACATCAGGTAGCACATCGGCAATTTTCTTGCGGAGCTTTTTAATATGGCTATCAATGGTTCTGTCACTGACTACCCTGCCATCGTTATAAATTTTATCAACCAGAACACTGCGGGAAAAAATTCTGCCCGGTTGGTCAGACAAGACCTTTAGTAACTGGAACTCTACAGCTGTCAGGTCTAGATTCTGCCCGTTAACGGTTGCCTTGTAGGTCTGAGTGTCCAGTACCAGGCCCTTGTCTGAAAGACTTTCGGTATTATCTGTGCGTCGTAATACTGCCTTTACCCTGGCTACCACTTCTCTTGGGCTGAATGGTTTGCAGATATAGTCGTCGGCACCCAGTTCAAGACCAAGGAGGCGGTCAATTTCCTCAACCTTGGCGGTTATCATGATGATTGGCAGGGCGGAACTTTTTCTGACATCCTTGCAAATATCTACACCGGTTTTACCAGGCAGCATCAAATCAAGCAGGACAATATCAGTGCTGTTCTCGGCAAGCCAACCTTCCACTTCAGAGCCATTGTAAAGGCTATCAGTTTCATACCCGCTTTGGCGCAAATAATCCTGGAGCAGAGAAGCGATTTTAACTTCGTCTTCGACGATCAATACATGCTGGCTCATAATTATTTAACCTTTGGAGCTTTGTATCATGGGGCGTTAATTGTTAAGGCAAAGAGTTTTAGTGTAATTCGGCAGTTATCACTGAGCAAATGAATCTTGCAGGCTGCACCGCAGATCGCATCAGCCTTCCAGGCAGGGCAGCTCAATAATCAGTTTCAGCCCTCCGAGCTCAGAATGATCGGCTCGGATAGATCCTTCATGTGCTTCAACAATATTGCGGCAGATGGCCAGGCCAAGGCCGGATCCCCCTTCTTTTCGGTTGCGCGAGGAATCTACCCGATAAAGACGATCAAACAGGTGCTCCAGATTGTCATCGGTAACGCCTGGCTTGGAGTCATACCATTCAATTATTACTTTTTTCCCGGCTTGATAAATACTGACTACCAGTTCGCCGCCATCATCGGTATAGCGGCAAGTGTTTTGAAACAGGTTATCAAACAGTTGAATAAACCGGTTTTCATCGCCAATAGTTTGTATACGATTGTCGGCAACGCGGGAATGTATTTTTAGCGACAATTTTATATGGTGTTTTTCCAGTATGTGTCTGTTCATGTCCCTGGAAATTTCAAAAATTTCTGTCAGGTTTATTTCTTTCTTTTCGTAAATCAGCGCGCCCTGGTCTGACATGGATAGCTCATGCAGATCATTGACAAGGGCGTTCAGGTGGACCACTTCATGGTGCAGTGAATTGATAGTATCCGGATTCATCGGACGAATACCGTCCTGTAATGATTCCAGTTCGCCCTGCAGGATGGATAGGGGGGTTCTCAATTCATGGGAGATATCTGCAATCCATTGCTGACGTGCCAGTCTGTTCTGATCGAGTGTGTCGGCAAGGGAATTAAAATCGACTGAAAGTTGCGTTAGTTCATCAGAACCGCGGACAGGAATACGCGAGGTATAGTCACCATTGGCAAGGCGGCGGGTGCCATCAACCAGCTCCCTGACAGGGCGTACCATAAAGGTAGAAAGTGGAAAGGCGATGAGCGCTGAAATGATGCCAAGAAACAGGGCGAAGGTAAAAAAGGATTGTTTTTGTTGCTCTGTAAACAGCAGATCTGCCTGTTCTGATAATTGTTGTCGACTGGTAACAGCCAAAAAACCAACAGTTTCTCCCCTCACCACTATGGGATTCTGGTTTGCCGCTGGCATGGCCTCCTCACTACCCCAGATAATCGATCCGTCGGCATCCAGCAGAGCCAGATAGGGACGGGCAGGGCTGTACTCAGAGGTGTAATACCAGTCGTTGGGAGAAAACCTGGCTGGTGTAGGTCGTTGCGTGCCGAGACGGGCATTTAATTCAGGATCAACAGTACTTTCTATACTTTCGCGAATCAGCTCGCCAAACTTGGTGAAATCTTCGCGGATAGGATCCCAGGACCCTGTATGTTTATAAAAGCTTTTCAGTCCATCCAGCAAGGCAGGAACCTGCCTTTCCTCGATGCGCGACACGTATTCCAGAAACCCGCTGTCGAAGTTGTAGCGTCCAATGCTGTACATGGCTACGTAGACAATAATGTGCACTGACAAAATTGCTAGAAACAGCTTGACCTTGATGCTTAATCCCATGGGCAGAATTGTTTAAGTAAAGTAAGAAGTTGATAAACAAGTTTAGTAAAAGGGTATTGCTGTAATGGTCTGTTATTAATTAACAGGCTACTATACAAGGTATCCATAAGTGAAGGATGTAATTTTCCCGAAATGCCTTTTACATTTCATATTATTTGCACATTAAATGGCTTTTGCCATGGTTTTTAACACCTTTCATCCCCTGACGCATAGCTGGTTTGAGGAGACTCTGGGCCAGCCAACTGCGGCTCAGAAGGAAGCCTGGCCGGCGATACAGCAAGGCCGAAATACCCTGATTGCAGCTCCCACCGGTAGCGGTAAAACGCTGGCGGCATTTTATGTATCGATTGATTGCCTGGTGCAGAAAGCGCTGAATAATGAGCTGGAAAGCAGTACCCGGATAATCTATGTGTCTCCCCTCAAGGCCCTGAGTAATGACATCCAGCGTAATCTGCAGGAACCGCTTGCCGGTATTTGTCAAAAGTTGGAAGCACAGGGATATCCTGGAATTGATATAAAAGTTGCCGTTCGCACCGGTGATACATCCCAGTATGAACGTCAGCAGATGCTCAAACATCCACCACATATTCTGGTTACCACGCCGGAATCCCTGTACCTGCTACTTACCAGCAAAGGCGGGCGTGCTTTACTGGGCAATGCTGAGACCCTGATTGTTGATGAAATCCATGCCATGCTTGGCGATAAACGCGGTGCGCATTTATCACTGTCGATTGAGCGCCTGGAGCATCTGGTCGGCAGGCCTTTACAACGCATTGGTCTGTCTGCTACCCAGAAACCTATTACTGAAGTAGCTAAATACCTGGTGGGTAAACACAATGTCAGTAGTGACGGCACGGATTGTGTCATTATCGATGGCGGCCACAAAAAATCCCTGGATTTAAGGCTGGAAGTGCCCAAATCTCCTCTGACTGCTCTTATGAGTAACGAGGTATGGGAGGAATTGTATGAGCGCCTGGTAGAGTTGGTAGACAGTCATCAGACTACGCTTATCTTTGTTAATACGCGCCGGCTTGCTGAGCGTCTTGCGTTGTCATTGGGCGAGCGCATTGGTGAAGAGTTTATCAGTTCTCACCATGGCAGTATGAGCAAGGACCATCGTCATCAGGCTGAACAACGCCTGAAAAATGGACAGCTTAAGGTCCTGGTGGCTACTGCCTCCATGGAGCTGGGAATAGATATCGGCTCGGTAAATCTGGTAGTACAGTTTTCTTCTCCTAAAAGTATTTCTGCCTTTCTGCAGAGAGTGGGACGCAGTGGTCACCAGGTTGGCGGTATTCCCAAGGGCGTTCTGTTTCCTTTAACCCGTGATGATCTGGTTGAGTGTACTGCCTTGCTGGATAGTGTAAGGCGCGGAGAGCTAGATCGATTATGTATTCCTGAAAAACCCCTGGATATCCTGTCTCAGCATATTGTTGCAGAAACGGCCTCCAGTGAAGACGAGGAAGCAGGCCTGGAACTGGATGCACTGTATGAACTATTCAGCCGCGCCTGGTCGTATCGTGATCTGTCACGTGAGGAGTTTGATCAGATAGTACAAATGCTGGGTGATGGGTATACCAGCAGGCGTGGGCGCAGCGGTGCCTTGCTGCACGTGGATCGTATTAACGGCAAGGTCAGGCCACGAAAGTCGGCCAGGCTTACCGCGCTGACCAACGGTGGCGCCATCCCTGACATGTTTGAATATCAGGTTGTATTGGATCCGGAAGATACCATCGTCGGCAGCCTGAACGAAGATTTCGCATTGGAGTCACTGCCTGGCGATATTTTCACCCTTGGTCATCACAGTTGGCGCATGCTGAGAATAGATGGACTCAAAATACGGGTTGCCGATGCCAGTGGTCAGCCACCAACCGTTCCATTCTGGTTTGGTGAGGGCGGTGGACGCAGTCGCGAATTGTCAGAATCGGTATCGCGCTTGAGAATAATACTGCGAGAATTACTTAATGACTCAGTGGCTCAGGCCGTGGATTTCCTGGTCAAGGATATTGGTTTACAGTTTTCTGCCGCAGAGCAGATCGTGGATTACCTGAAGGCGGGAAGCGATGCCCTCAATGTAATGCCCAGTCGTGAAGCTATTGTGATGGAGCGATTTTTTGATGAAGTAGGCGACATGCACCTGGTCATTCACTCGCCATTTGGCAGTCGCATGAATCGGGCATGGGGGCTGGCATTACGCAAACGCTTTTGCCGCAGCTTTAATTTTGAGTTACAGGCTGCCGCTAATGAAGACAGTATCGTGATTTCGCTAGGCCCCGTGCACAGTTTCGAAGTAGCAGATGTCTTTCATTATCTGAAGGCTGCGACGGTAAGAGAGGTGCTGATCCAGGCGCTCCTGGATGCGCCAATGTTTGAGTCCCGCTGGCGCTGGAATGCTACCCGTTCGCTGGCTATCCAGAGAAATCGTAATGGCAGCAGGGTACCACCCCAATTTCAGCGCATGAATGCAGAGGATCTGATTGCCCAGGTCTTTCCTGATCAGCTTGCCTGTCAGGAAAATCTGACGGGTAAGCGTGATGTACCTGATCACCCTCTGGTGCAGCAAACCATCCATGACTGTCTGACAGAAGCCATGGATCTGGATGAGCTATTAGGTCTGTTGCAGTCAATCGAAGCCAATGAGCTTGAACTGGTAGCCAGGGATTTACGTGAGCCTTCGCCTTTTGCCCAGGAAATTATCAATGCCAGGCCATATGCCTTCCTTGATGATGCGCCATTTGAGGAAAGACGTACCAATGCCATTCGCAATCGCAGCTGGCTCGACCCGGCTGAAACAGATGATTACAGTAATCTGGATGCCGAGGCAATTGCCCGCGTCAGGGAGGAAGCGTGGCCCTGGATTCGCTCTGCTGATGAATTGCATGACGCATTACTGGTGCTTGGCTTTATTACCGATACAGAGATGACTGCAGGACCGGATGGCGAAAATTACCGCGTCTATCTGGAGCCTTTGTTGCAGGCCGGACGGGTCACACTGGCCTGTCATGGGGATACGCGCCTGTGGATTGCCGTTGAAAGAATTGACTGGTTCAAAGCACTGGTGCTACCAATGAATTTTGCCCCGGTAGTTGAGGTGCCGCAAGTTATTGCTGATACGGCTCTCAGTCGTGAAGCCGCGCTGCAGGAAATTATTCGCGGCAGACTGGAATGTCTGGGGCCGGTCAGTAGTAATCGATTAGCCAATGATATTGGTCTTGAAGTCTCTGATGTTGAGTTTGCCCTGCATGGATTGCAGGCTGAAGGTTTTGTCTTTAAAGGGCAGTATTCGCCGCTATTGGCCGGATCAGTATTAATCGCAGAGGAATGGTGTGAGCGTCGCTTACTGCAGCGTATTCATCGATATACCATTGATTCCCATCGAGAAAGTATCAAGCCGGTATCCTTGCAGGCGTATATGGAATTTCTTTTTCGCCATCATGAAGTACGGGATCTGGCGCAGGAATCAGAGGTGGCGATGCCGGCCACCCATGAAACCCTTTCGAGACTTTTGCAGAAGCTGGATGGCATCAGCGCGCCAGCCTCTGCCTGGGAAAGCGATATCCTGCCTGGCAGACTGCCCGGCTATGATCCTGCCTTGCTCGACATGTTATGCCTGAGTGGTCGCGTTAGCTGGGGCAAGTTTTTTCCTGCAGCTCAATTCAGTCAGAATGGTCAGGGCAAGAAAGCATCTCGCCCTGATAGTGATGAGGTTTCTGCCGCACGGCCAAGGGCCGGACCGGTTAAAAGTACACCGATAAACCTGGTGCAACGTGAGAACCTGTCCTTATGGGGCAATCTGGCTCCTTCTGATAGCGCAGTAGCAACAGCGATGAGCAGTGATGCCGAAGAGGTCATGGCTGTCCTGGGGAATAAAGGGGCCAGTTTCTTTCTTGATATTGTGCGCGAGACCGGTCTGCTAAAAACCCGGACAGAAAATGCCCTGGCGGAGCTGGTCAGCCTTGGTGTGGTAACCAGTGACAGTTTTAGCGGGATGCGCGCCTTACTTAGTGCAAAAGGTAAGAAAAGCAGGAAAGGCGGGGATCGAAAAATACGCCGTTCGCTCTATGAGATTGAGGATGCAGGTCGCTGGACGCTGATCTCAAATCCCATAGTTGCTGGTAATGAAGAGTCTGAGCCAGGTAAGGAACATGGACAAGAGAAAAGCGATGAGACACTGGAAAAACTGGTCAGTATTTACCTGCATCGCTGGGGCGTGATAAACAGGAAGGTTCTCGAGCAGGAGAATTATTCTCCTCCATGGCGAGTGTTATTGCTCAAATTGCGGCGCATGGAATTACAGGGTCGTGTCAGGGGAGGACGTTTTATTGCGGGCATCGGCGGTGAACAGTTTGCGCTCCCTGAAACAGTAAAAACCCTCAGACAATGCGCTGCTGACATCAGGCAGCAAGCTGAAGATAGCGTTACGCGCAGACTTATAAATGGCACTGATCCGCTGAATCTGGTTGGTGTTATTTTACCCGGCAGAAAGATCGCCAGGCTGGCGAAAAACCGCATTCTTTTTGAAAATGGTTTGCCCGTTGCAGTGCTGGAAAAAGATGATGTGCATTTGCTCAGACCCTGTCTGGATAATGAATTGGTGTTATACCGGCAAACTCTGTTGAACAGACACTATTCTTCATATCTGCTGGCCTACCTGGGTAGGTAATTTCAGATTACCAATAAATTACGACAGATAAATAAAAAAGTTGATCAGGACCGCACAGCTCAGAAATTTAAACTCTAGAGCTCAAGGCGAAGAACTTGAGCTGGTTGGGGTTTTTAAAATCTGACCATTTTATTTAATTAAATCATAGGATAAGGTGTGCCATAATGGAACGAGGTAAGCGTTTCAGGGTTTGAAAAAATATTTTCAGAAAAGCCTTTGCTTAAAAGCCCGTAAAAAGGTCTATGTATAAAGGTCTTATTACAGTCGACAGGGTCAGCGGTGATTCGCCATCTGAAACTGGAAGCAGTAATCCGTGGCTTGTAGGAAAATGACCGAAACTATGGCAGGCCTGGAAGGCCAGAAAAGTGCAAAAAGGGAAAAGGGAAAGAAAAATGGCAAGATCCGGAATAATAAACAGGAATTCCAGATGAGAAATCAGGATAGAGACCAGTCAAAAGATTTGAATATTGATCAAATCGAGCTGAAAGGATTTTCTCGCAGCCTGACTTAAATTGAATTTCTGCTACTGATCCTCGTCATCCTTTATATAGTAGTGCCGGGCACTACAGTAACTGCTGAATCTTTCTGGATGACGCTTTCCATGCTTGCCTACGCGGTCTTCGTGCTTGGCTTTAATTATGTCAATCTCGATACTCCCCAGTATGCCTGGAAACTGGCTATAGAAACCTGGGTAATGATTATTTTCATCACCTGGATACTGTGGAATACCGGCACTATTCAAAGTCCCCTGTTGAATCTTTATCTGCTGGTTGTTATTTCCAGCGCGATTACACTGGACAAAGTAACGACGACCCCTGAAATCATTCTGATTTTTGCTGTCTATGTTTTTCTCGGCGCTAAGAGCGGCATTGAATATGACATGGCAGGGTTCAGTGAGACTATGGTTTATTTCTCGCCTCTTGTTCTGGTTGCCTATATCACTACTATG
>Ga0255783_10004772_pt1 | contig 12346 bp, 20 predicted proteins | sample 011ome_22_FD_179981 | JGI IMG/M metagenome (GOLD analysis project Ga0255783, IMG submission 179981) | Coastal salt marsh microbial communities from the Groves Creek Marsh, Skidaway Island, Georgia - 011507BT metaG (version 2) | ecosystem: Environmental > Aquatic > Marine > Intertidal zone >... | reverse complement strand
TTCTTGACGTAGCATACAGCGACTTTGAGTATCGTAACATTGGCTTGATTGTTCAGATGGCATACGAGTGGTGTCAGCGACTAGGTGACATGCGTATGTTGACGTGGGATAACATTGACTTTCGTACACAGAAACTGTCACTGGAACAGAGTAAGCGTAGGGCTGATGTAGAACTACCAATATCAGAGGATCTCTTACACATGTTGAACGAACAACGTAATGACTTTGGTTTTCAAGACTACGTTGCCCCACATCCTAGACCTACGGGTGGTACATATAACCCTTATGCTATGGAGAGACTATCCAAAGTGGGTAGAAGGGTAATGCGTCTAGCTAAACTACCCGAAGAGTTACGTCTTATGGACTTACGTAGAACAGGTGTAACACAGATGGTAGATGCTGGTGTACCATTGCCCCAAGTTATGGCAGTCACAGGACACAATCATGTGTCTTCTGTGAAACCATACATGAAGCATACGTACATTAGTGCAAATAGTGCCTTGACACAGAGAAACGTATCTGTATCCTTGAGTGGAGCGAACAACATAGAAAGTGATACAGTATGAATATACAAAATATTATAGATGATCTAGCATTAGTAAATGGTCAGACTAAACGTATGACATGTCCATCATGTAATACTAAGAATACATTTACTATTACTAATAATATGGGTAAGATCATATGGAATTGTTATAAGGCTGGGTGCAGTGTGTCTGGTGGCACACGTACTCAACTGACTGCTGATGACATACGCAAGTCATTGGGTAGTGTTGCAGAAGAGACACATGTATCAACATTTTCAAAACCAGAATGGTTTGTGCGTGATGATGCAAAGATTAGAGACTTCTGTGACCAGTGGGAGCTAGACCCACAAGATTTAGGCTTGTTGTATGACGTTAAAGAACATCGTGTGGTGTTCCCTGTTGTACACAATGGAATTACAGTCGATGCCACAGGCAGATCACTAGGTAAGCGTATACCTAAGTGGAAAAGATATGGTAAAAGTGACTTGCCATACGCTTCTGGACGTGGTAAAACGGCTGTAGTTGTTGAGGACTGCGTAAGTGCTGCTATTGTAGGTGATGGTGGTGTATATGTCGGGGTCGCAGTGTTGGGTACATCATTGTCCACTGGACACAAGAGGTACTTGTCGCAGTTCTCAACAGCAATAATTGCATTAGACCCCGATGCTTTACCTAAGACACTGCAGTTTGCACGAGAGTTGCGTCAGTATGTGGATACAATCAAGATCCTATACTTGCGTGACGATTTGAAATACCGTAACCCTACCGACTTTGAAAACCTTACAACACTAGGAGACACATAATGGAATTATCATTGATACGTAGTCTGATGGACAAAGACTTTTATGACGAGCATCGTGGTGCACGTTGTCCTGATAGACTATTCAGTAAAGATGTACGTAAGATCAAGCAGTCTATTGACACTGCTATGGATCGTTACGAGCGCAGCGTTACACCTGCAGAGATTGAGGCACTGTTCATGGCAAACAATCCTACTCTTACAACCGCACAGAAAACTGCATACAGCCACCTGTTTGGGCAGGTAAGTAAGGAGCAACCAATGGGCAGTGACGTAGCCCAAGAGGTGCTGTCTAAGCTGTTCCAGCAGGTGATTGGTGAGGACATTGCTAACCTTGGCTTTGACTATGTAAATGGTAGCAAGTCTACACTTGAGCCATTACGTCAAATGCTTGAGCAGTATGGTGATGACTTCACACCCAACCTACGTATTGATTGGGAAGACATTGACCTTGATACTATCCTTGCAATGACTGACCTTGAGTCACAGTGGACATTTAACATACCCACGTTGACACGTAAGGTTGAGGGCATCAATGCTGGTCACTTGATTGAGGTAGGTGCACGTCCTAACACAGGTAAGACATCCTTTCATGCCTCACTTGTGGCTGGTCCTAATGGATTTGCATGGCAGGGTGCACGTGTTGTTGTGTTGTGTAATGAAGAAGGCTACCACCGTGTAGCTCACCGTTACATCACAGCAGCTACAGGCATGGACAAGTTTGAAATTGTGAAGAACAAACAGGAAGCCATGCGTATCTTTAATCAGATACGTGACAAGATTATGTTCAAGGATGCAACAGGACGTGACATGAATTGGGTTGAGTCTGTGTGCAAGTCATACAAACCTGACGTAGTTATCCTAGACATGGGTGACAAGTTTGCCCGTACCGCTGGGTTCTCACGTCCTGATGAGGCACTCAAAGCTAATGCCATACAAGCACGACAAATTGCCAAGCAGCAAGAGTGTGCCATGTTCTACATGTCGCAGCTATCTGCAGAAGCAGAAGGTAAAGTTGTACTCAACCAAGCCATGATGGAAGGCTCACGTACAGGTAAGGCAGCAGAAGCTGACCTTATGATTATGATCTCCAAGAACCCTACAGTTGAGGGTCAAGAGGAAGAAGACAACCAACGCCACATCAATGTGGTAAAGAACAAACTATCTGGGTGGCACGGTATTGTTCACACAGATCTTGAATACAAGATAGCGAGGTATGTATCATGAGCGATTGGATAATGAAATATGTATTAATTATTCCTTATGATGTGTGGGAGCCAGAATATGACAACCCCGTAGAAAGAGTGACCACTGAATTTTTTGAAACACCCGAAAAGGCTATGAAGTATTTGCACGATTACATATATGATGCAGATAATGAATATCCTTTAAGATATGAAACATGGGAAGAATGGGGAGAAAAGCAAGACATTTACTTATATGAGAGGTATGTATCGTGAACCAACTAGAACTATTTAATCTTGAGGTACAAAAAATTAATGATGGTTTAGAGTGCAACAACTGTGGGATAGTTCAACCCATAAACAACTTTCAGCATATGCTATCTGGAGAAATAAAAAGAAAGTGTAGGTCTTGTGCACGTAATCAATCTAACTTGATTAAACATTTACGTTCAGTACATCCATATCCTGAAGAAGATTACACATGTCCTATATGTAACCGTGACATACGGGAGATAGGTAGAAAGGGCCAGAAAAGATTGCAGACTTGGGTGATTGATCACTGCCATGACACAGAAACATTTCGTGGTTGGGTGTGCCATCATTGCAACGTTGGCTTAGGAGCTTTCAATGACAGGCTAGACAGGGTTGAGGCGGCAGTAGTATACTTAAAAAAACATAAAGGAATATAGCATGATACAAACATTTTACGTAGATCACATGGGTACAGACTTATCTGTGGCTAATGCAGCACGAGTGAGCTTTGGTAAGCGCAGTGAGATGGATACGAGTGACGTATGGGGTCCACCTAAGTTGAAAGACAAAGACGCCAAGCTAATCCGTTATCTTGCAGAGCATAAACACATCAGCCCTTTCGGGCATTGCTTTGCCAGCTTCCATGTTAGGGCACCTGTGTTTGTAGCACGTCAGTTAGTCAAGCATAAGTTCCTACGTTGGAACGAGATTAGCCGTAGATATGTGGACAGTGAGCCTGAGTTTTATCAGCCAACAGATTGGCGTGGGCGAAGTTTAGATGTCAAGCAGGGTAGTGCGGGTAAAATAACTGTGTCTTCTGACATAGCTAGAGACATGGCAGACTCAGCCAAAAAAGACTATGAGTACTTATTAGATCTGGGTATTTGTCCAGAGCAAGCACGTATGGTACTACCACAGTCTATGATTACTGAGTGGTACTGGTCAGGTAGTTTGGATGCATTTGCTGACATGTGTAACCTACGCTGTAAGCCTGACACACAATACGAAACACAAGTTGTGGCTGAACACATTGATACTGAGATGGCTAAACTATTTCCTGTATCATGGAAAGCATTAAGGGGGAACGAATGATGAGAGGTAACATTGACGGTGCAATTAAGGCATCAGCTATTGTAGCTTTACTTATAGCTGTGCCACCAGTGCTAATAGCTATGACGTATGACGAGTACCCTAAGTACTGTAAGCTATCTATCTTGCTGCCATGCATAGGAGTGAATGATGAGTGAAATAAAAATAACTGACATAGAAGAACACGAGGATGGTAGTGCCACACTACAAGTAGAGTGTGACCCTGAGACATTCATGGCTATCTTTGACTTAGGCTTTGTGACCTTAGTAAAGAGAGGCTTAGAAGGTGAGAAGTGGCAGACCTGTGTAAGTTGTGGTGGCCCAGCGCTGAGTGACATGTGCGGCTTTTGTTTAAAGGAAGAGTGACTATGATTAAACCTATGACACAAGAAGAAAGAGAACGTGCTACTGAAAGGAGACTTATTAATATGACTACATCAAAATCAATATGTGAGATACGCCTACACAATGCAATGGTACGTAACAACCTAACACTAGAAGAGTGCATAAATGCTATAGATACATATGCAGAAGATAAAAAGTTTCACGAGCATCTTGACAGTCTATACAATGTAGAACAGGATACATGGGATGATTGGCACGATGGAGATATAAAGTAGGAGATAATATGATACTGACCCTCGACGTAGAAAACACAGTAACTAAACGAAACGGCAAGATGCACCTTGATCCGTTTGAGCCAGACAACACACTTGTAATGGTGGGTATGCTAGATGATCACATGAATGAAACAATTGTAACGTTTGATCACGCAGAGCAACAGCCCACCACAGATGGGCGGCGTATTGTTCAGGATGCACTGGACTCTACCCGCCTGTTGGTTGCGCACAATGCCCCTCACGATCTTGTATGGTTGTGGGAGTCAGGTTTTAATTATGACGGTGACATCTTTGATACCATGCTAGGCGAGTACGTACTGCAGCGTGGACAGAAAGAGGCACTGTCACTTGAAGCATGTGCAGAACGCTATGAGCTTGACACTAAGAAGCAAGACACACTCAAAGAATACTTCAAGCAAGGCTTGTCTACTCGTGACATACCACACGCAGAACTATCTGAGTACTTGTCACATGACTTACATGCTACGCAACAATTGTTCAACCGTTTGCAGACGAAGTACGAGGAGTGCAGTTCACTGGAGCCAACGATCACACTGACTAATCAGCTTGCGATACACCTTGCACGTATCTATCAGCGTGGCTTTCAGGTAGACATGGATGCACTGATGAAGGTACGTGATGAGTTTGAGCAAGAACGTAATATTCTGTCAATTGCATTAGAAGAACAAGTTGCAGATCTTATGGGTGACAGACCCATAAATCTCAACAGCCCAGAGCAGAAGTCATGGGTTATCTATAGCCGTAGACCACACGACAAGAAGGTGTGGGCAGATTTGTTTGATGAACGTATGTCTGACACAGAGTACCGCAGTACAGTACGACTGCACAGTGATCGTTTATACAAACAAAAAGCACATCAGTGTAAAGAGTGTTACGGCACAGGACAGGTAAGAAAGGTAAAGAAAGATGGTACTCCATTCGCTAGGACTAATAGATGCACTGCTTGTAATGCTGCTGGCTTTGTATATACTGATACCACTACTCTGGCAGGACTAAAGTTCTCACCACCTACAGCCAAGTGGGTAAGCTCCAATGGCTTTGGTACAGACAAAGGTAACTTGCTATACCTTGAGGGCATTGCACGTTCCAAGGGTTTAAAAGAAGCAGAGCTATTCTTACAGAACCTACGTAGATTGTCTGCAGTAGAAACGTATCTCAGCAGCTTTGTAGAGGGCATAGCAACGCATGTAAAGAATGACGGTAGGTTGCATGTACGCTTACTGCAACACCGCACTGGTACAGGCCGTTTATCAGGTGCAGACCCTAACATGCAGAACATGCCACGTGGTGGTACGTTCCCTGTTAAGCGTGTGTTCACATCACGTTGGGAAGGTGGTCAAATTATGGAAGCTGACATGGCACAGTTAGAGTTTCGTGTTGCTGCATTTCTTGCGCAAGATGCTACTGCCATTGAGGAAGTGTCTACAGGCTTTGATGTACATGCTTACACCGCCAAGGTTATCAGTGATGCAGGTCAGCCTATGTCACGGCAAGAAGCTAAGGCACATACATTTGCACCTTTGTACGGTGCCAGTGGTTTTGGTAGGTCACAAGCAGAAGCGACATACTACCAACAGTTTACGACAAAGTATTCTGGTATTGCCAAGTGGCATGAGGCACTAGCCAAAGAAGCATTGAACACAGGCAAGATCACTACGCCATCTGGACGTGAGTTCGCTTTCCCTGACGTTGTACGTAGACGCTTTGGGGGTGTGACATTTTTCACACAGATAAAAAATTATCCAGTGCAATCGTTTGCAACTGCTGACATTGTACCCATATCTCTGATATACATAGATAGGTTACTAACAGCAAACAGGCTACACAGTTGTGTAGTAAACAGTGTACATGACTCAGTTGTGATTGATGTGCACCCAGATGAGAAGGACAAAGTACTAAAGGTTATTAGCACAGCTAATGACAAACTAATCGCAATCGTCAACCGCAAGTGGGGCATAGATTTCAATGTACCTCTATTATTAGAGGCAAAGATTGGTCCGAATTGGCTTGACGTAAAAGATGTAATATGATATAACCACCATTCGTCTAAAAGAAAAGGAGACTTAATATGAATCAAGTATCAACAATCGACACAAACAATTTCTCAGCAATGGCCCAAGCAATGGGCATGAACGCAGATGCACCAAAGCAATCTGCTAAAGCAAGTACACTTGCACGTTTACGTATTCATCACTCACCTATCATGGGTCAGCAAGAAGTCAATGGTAAGATGAAGAACGTAGAGGTTGTAAGTGGTGGCACCTACAAGCTAGAGATTCCAGATGGGCCTACATACTACGCTGAGAGTGTGTCTATTCGTCCTTACCTGCAACGCTTTATGCACAAGAAGTTTGTTATGGGTAATGACTCAAGACCAAACCGTTATGTCAAGACAGTTATGGCTAATGACCTTAACGCTGACATGAAAGACAACGATGGTGGCTTCAATTGTGGTAAACCTGCTGGTTTTATTCAAGATTGGGCTGCACTACCAGACAACATGAAAGACTTGATTAGATCAATTAAGCGTGTTCGTGCATTGTTTGGTGTCGTTGAGATGGTCAATCCTACCGACGATCAAGGTAACTCTGTTGACGTAGAGTCTACCCCATTCATCTGGGAGATTGACAACCGTGACGCATTTAAGACAGTCGGTAAAGTATTTGCTGATCTGACAAAGATGCGCCGCTTGCCACCACAGCACTATGTGTCAATGACCACAACAGAAGTACCGTTACCTAATGGTAGCAGCTTCTATGTGCCTAATACTTCACTGGACCTGAACAATACGTTGGACATGGACAATGAGGCACAGGAGAACTTTGCTAACTTCATGGCATGGATTGAGAATTACAATACGTATATCCTCAACTCATGGGATGAGAACATGCATAAGAATGAAGAGGTTGACACAGAAACTGTGGAAGAGTTCGTAGACATTGACGCAGAGGATTTTGTCTAATGAACCATCCTGCTGAACTGGCGATCAATCAGTATCTTGAAGATGCTACATCTGGTAAATCAACAATGTCAGAAGAAACAATCAAACAGATTGGTGAAGATGTAATGGATGCTGTTAGACGCCAGTTTGGTGGGGGCAATAAGCGTGACGAGTTTCGGTTGCGTATGTCCAATGTGGGCAGACCGACTTGTCAGCTTTGGTTTGAGAAGAATAAACCAGAGAGAGCGTTGCCTAAACCAACAACATTCGTAATGAACATGCTGATGGGTGACATCGTAGAAGCAGCGTTCAAGGGTATCATAACAGAAGCAGGAGTTAAGTACGAAGACGATGACAACTTTGTTGAACTACAGTTAGGTGACACTACAGTAAAGGGATCATACGATCTTGTGCTGGATGGGGCAGTCGATGACGTTAAGTCTGCATCGGACTGGTCATACAGAAACAAGTTTGAATCATTCCAAACACTAAAAGACAGTGACCCATTCGGTTACGTAGGTCAACTAGCTGGCTACGCTAAGGCTGCAGGTAAGAAAGCAGGTGGCTGGTGGGTAGTCAACAAAGCCAACGGTGGAATTAAATATGTTCCAGCAGAAGGTATTGACATTGACGCAGAAATTACTACATTAGAAGATACTGTAGCCACAGTAAACGCTAATGAGTTTAGGCGTTGTTTTGATCCTGTACCTGAGACATTTAGGGGTAAGGCATCGGGCAATAAAGTACTGAACAGTAATTGTAAGTTCTGTGACTACAGATTTGAGTGTTACCCTACGCTACAAGAGTTACCATCAAAGGTGTCTCAAGCTAAGGTAAAGCCCATTGTGGCATACGTAGAAGTAAAGGAGTATTAAATGCTAGGTGATGACGAAATAAAAGAAATGCAAGAGCAGATCAATGCTATGGAAAAGGATCTTCTTGAGCGTAAGAAAGCTTTACATGAGGCTAAGTACGCAGGATTACGTTCTGCTATGGAAGCACGTAAAGCAGCAGAAGCAGCAGTACGAGAAGAATTACGCTCATTAGGTGTAGCTACTGTAAGTAGTTTGCCTAGTCCTTGGAATGGGTTGTGGCGTATCTAATGAATGGCAAGCAGTTTGCCGCTGCTCTGAAATATGGGTATAGGAGTGGGCTAGAGATCAAAGTAAAAGACTACTTGGTAGAGCGTAATATTCGTGTCAAGTACGAAGCCATTAAGATTGAGTGGGAAGATCTTATGTACCGCACCTATACCCCAGACTTTGTGTTACCTAATGGGATCATAATAGAAACAAAGGGTAGGTTTACAGCAGACGATAGACGTAAACATGCCGCTATTAAGAAACAGCATCCAAAGCTAGACATTAGGTTTGTGTTTGAGAGTAGTAGACGTAAGCTGAGTAAAGGTGCTAAGACAACCTACGGTCAGTGGTGTGAAAAAAATAAGATCTTGTTCTACGACAGGATCATCCCAGAAGATTGGTTAAATGAAAAGGGTAAGGACATGCATCCTGATCTAATACATTTCCCATTCAAAAAAGTGAAGAGGAAATAATATGACAGAAGAAAAAGTATTTATAGACTTTGATCCAAATGATTTCATTGTACGTATTACACCATTCCTAGACCAAAAGGGTAACTGGACAGGTGAGTTGATGGTAGGTACTGTGACTACAGGAGAGAACACTACTACAGATGACGACTACGTAAATCTAATGCGCTTGTGTCACATGGTTTGTGCATCTATCCCAGCTATGGAAGATGACAATGATATACGAGACACACTTGCCAAGTATGCCAATGATGTGTTAGAAGAAGAAGAGGCCGCACCAAAAGCTACAGTGGAGAGTGTAGAAGACAATGTGGTTAAAGTAAAGTTTAATTAGAGGAGATATGTATGTCAGATAAAGATATGGTAAACTCACCAGAGCACTATAACTTTGCAGGAGTAGAATGTATTGATGCTATTCGTGCAGCAACTGGTGAAGAAGGATTTCAGTATTACCTGCAGGGTAACATTATGAAATACCTATGGCGATACAGATATAAGAATGGTATAGAAGACTTACAGAAAGCGCAGTGGTATCTGAATCAATTAATTGAGGAAGAGAACGGTGATAGTTAAAGTCTTCCTTACACTAGAACTAGACGAAGACGAATATCCTATTCCTGTGGATGGCTTTGTTGATGAAGAAGTAAAGGATGCACTACAGGAATTTATCTACGATGTAGATGGTATGAAGATTAAAGCAATGAAACTAATTACGGAGTGATGTATATGGACAATTATTTACCAACAGACTATCAATCCTTCATTCATAAGTCACGTTACGCACGATGGCTTGATGAAGAAAGTAGACGAGAAGCATGGGATGAAACAGTAGATCGTTATATGAATAACGTAGTTGAGCCTGTAGTTGACAGTGGTGCTAGTGAGGCTGACTTTAATGTTGCTCACGATATTGAGCAAGCTATTCTTAGCTTAGAAGTTATGCCCTCTATGAGAGCTATGATGACCGCTGGTAAGGCATTAGAACGTGACAACACTGCAGGGTATAACTGCAGCTACCTACCCGTAGATGACCCTAAGTCCTTCGACGAGGCTATGTTCATCCTCTTGTGTGGTACTGGTGTCGGCTTCAGCGTTGAGCGTCAGTTCATATCTAAGCTCCCCGAAGTTCCTGAGTTGTTCGACAGTGAGACTACTGTTGTCGTTAAGGATAGTAAGGAAGGTTGGGCTAAAGCTTTCAGACAAGTTCTTGCTCTCCTATGGGCTGGTGAGATCCCTAAGTGGGATGTCTCTAAAGTACGTCCTGCTGGTGCACGACTAAAGATCTTTGGTGGTAGAGCCAGTGGCCCTGCACCTTTAGTTGAACTGTTTAACTTTGCTGTTACTACATTTAAGGCTGCACAAGGACGTAAGCTGTCTAGCATTGAGTGTCACGATCTTATGTGCTTCATTGGTCAAATAGTAGTTGTAGGTGGTGTACGTAGGTCAGCTATGATTAGTTTATCTAATCTATCGGATGATCGTATGCGTTATGCTAAGTCAGGTCAATGGTGGGAGACTGCAGCACATCGTGCACTAGCCAATAATAGTGTTAGTTATACAGAGAAACCAGACATGGAAACATTTATGCGTGAATGGCAGTCATTAGTTGAAAGCAAATCAGGAGAACGTGGTGTATACAATAGGCAAGCAGCTAAAAATCAAGCTAAAAAGTTTGGTCGTAGAGATCCAGATTATGAGTTTGGAACTAATCCTTGCAGCGAGATCATCCTTCGTCCATATCAGTTCTGTAATCTTACGGAAGTTGTTGTACGTGCTACAGATACTCTGGAAGATCTTGAACGAAAGATCCGTTTGGCAACAATTCTGGGAACTATCCAGTCAACGTACACCAAGTTCCCATACCTGCGAAAGGTGTGGTCTACCAATACAGAAGAAGAACGACTGCTTGGTGTGTCACTCACAGGGATAATGGACAACCCTCTGATGACTTTATCTAACAAAGGATTGGAGAAAACACTTGAACATCTTCGTGGGATCGCTGTATCTACTAATGCTGAATGGGCTGACCGTCTTGGTATACCTGTTGCTGCTGCAATTACATGTGTCAAACCGTCAGGCACAGTCTCACAACTGGTGGATAGTGCCAGTGGCATACATGCTCGTCACAGTGCCCATTATATCCGTACTGTCCGTGGTGATAATAAAGATCCGTTAACAAAGTTTATGATGGATCAAGGCATACCCAATGAGCCATGTGTTATGAAGGGTGATACGACTACAGTGTTTAGTTTTCCTGTTAAGTCACCAACAAAGTCAGTCACACGTAATGATATGTCAGCTATTGAGCAGCTAGAGATGTGGCTTATGTATCAACGACACTTCTGTGAGCACAAACCCAGCGTTACAATCTCTGTACGTGAGGAAGAGTGGATGGAAGTAGGGGCATTTGTGTACAAGTACTTTGATGAGATGTCAGGTGTATCATTTTTACCACACTCTGAACATACTTATCAGCAAGCGCCTTATCAAGAGGTAGACAAGGACACATATAAAATGGTACTACAGAGTATGCCTGAACGAATTGATTGGGCTGGGCTGTCTGAGTACGAGAAAGACGATAACACTGTTGCAATGCAAACTATGGCTTGCTCTGGTGATGTATGTGAAATAGTAGATATAACATAAGGAGATATAATATGTTTGAAGTAATGACGTTTATAGCAGGTGCAGTAGTAGTGGCAGACTTTGTTATCCCAATGGTAATGGATACAGTCTCAGGTCTGTTCTGATGTATGTGCTAGTGCTCATTATGACCTTCCAAGGTGATATGAAAGTACAGGCTTTTCATTCATTGTTTCCAGATTACAATACATGTATAAAGGTAGCAGTTACAATGGAAGAAAGATTAGTGAGCACTAAACCATCGCCAGATGCTACCGCAAATACCTATTGCTTTGAAATACCTAAGTCTATATAAAGGAGAAATGATATGGCTAAACTAACATTAGATGATGTAGAGTACGAAACAGATGACTTTACAGAGGAGCAAAACACAATTCTGCAGGAAATTATGTACAACAATAATGTACAAACGCAGTTAAATTATCAGTCTAACAGCCTAGCTGTGGCACGTGATGCTCTTACAGCTAAACTAAAACAGTCGCTAGAAACAGAAACACCAGAAGAATCGGAGTAAGATATGGCTTACAGAAAACCTTTCTCACGTAACCTTTACGCTAAGTATGACGAAGCTGCCAAGCAAACACTGATCACTCACCTTATTGGTGAGGGTCACGAACTTGTGGATAGTACAGAGTCATATGATGCAGACGTTGTAACACAAAAAGATGGAGTAACATATTATAGTGAAGCTGAAGTAAAGACTGCGTGGGTAGGTGAC
>Ga0255783_10004754_pt1 | contig 12377 bp, 7 predicted proteins | sample 011ome_22_FD_179981 | JGI IMG/M metagenome (GOLD analysis project Ga0255783, IMG submission 179981) | Coastal salt marsh microbial communities from the Groves Creek Marsh, Skidaway Island, Georgia - 011507BT metaG (version 2) | ecosystem: Environmental > Aquatic > Marine > Intertidal zone > Salt... | reverse complement strand
ATATCCTGAGTCCAGAACAATAAACCGTAAGTTTTCTCCATTTACATTATCAGGTCGTTTGTTATACATATTAAGAAGATCTTTGACATGTTTTTGTGAAAATGTTTTATCGAAAATAGAAGTTGAAGATAAAACACCGAAGGTTTCATTTGATTCATGTGTTTTTGGTTTTACAATTTTAAGTGAAGGTGTAAAACAATGATTAAAACCACTTGCAGAGAGTGCAGATGCTATTATTTTAGCACCATAACCACCTTTTTTGACATCTGAAAATATGAAATGTTTGTAATATTTTTTATCATTTTTTAAGTCATTCTCATCCAATTCTCTTATATTGTTTAAAAGTTCAGTCATTTTTGGAGACATAATAGGCATATCCTTCAAAAATTGTTTTTTATTGAATGAAGGCTTGTCGAAACGGTGATGTGATTGAATCTTGCTCCAATTTTCAACCGTTCTGAAGCAGGATGCTTTTTTCAAATCAACAGGTAAAGTTCTACTTGTTTCTTCGTATTTATCAGATTGCTCTTCAATGTCTTTGAAAACGGATAATGATGATGATGATGATGATGACGATGATAATATCTTGTTTTCAGAAGATCTGCAATTTATTCGTGTGTTATTATCAGGAAGTAAATCGTTAACGATATTTGTTATTTTTTTTAATTGTTCGTGTTTTAAGGGATCGTTTGTTTTATCTGGATGCAATTTTTTTGACCATTTTCTAAAGTCAGACCGATTTTCTATATCAAAATCACATAGTATTTTTTTTTTTTCATCCATTGTAATATAAAATAATATAAGAAATTTTTTTTTAAAAGGTATCATCTTAATTACAAAATATAATTACGTTAAAAGAGATGTCTCTCAAAAAGAACAAAAAAGTTTTATTAGTTGATTATGAAGATATTGAAAAAAACGCGTTATTTACATTGTTAAATTATGAAAATAAAAGTATGGTTGAGATAGATACTGTTCATGATCAAAGGTATAATTTAGATACATATGATAGTATGATCATCAATTTAAAAAAAACAGACGAAGACATTTTTAATTATTATTTTGAATATTTTAAAAAAAAACCTGTATTAGCGTGTGGATACGCATGCATATTTTTGTCAAAACACTATAATTGCGCTATTGTAAAAAATAAGGGTACAGACGAAGACTCAGACTGTTTAATTAAAGCAGATAAGAGGTATATGATACACTCTAATATAAATAATATATATAACCGTGTAAAATTAAAACATTATGAAAACAGGATTATAATTCCAAACGAATCTGAAAACAAATCTATCACGTATTGTACAAGTACATATATGGACACAAGTTACAAATTTATGTACAATCAGCATTATGGTGTATTGTTTAGTTTAAACGATTCGTGTTTTGGAAGCTTGATAGTACACAACTTTATAAATCATATGTAGAATCCATATTGATATAAGTGTGTATCATTATGAAAATGTAAATTGTGTTTTCTGTCGATAATGATGTCATCTTTTGTAAGCAGTTGACCAAATTACGTTTAATGAGCATGTGTTCGTTGGGTGGTATAGGTTCGTTAGGTTCAATGTAAAGAATGTTTAAATAGAAAACACTATATGTAATAAAACTAACCACACCAAGTAAAATGGAAAGTAAATCATTTTGTAGTATATGTGTATCAAATGTTCAGAAGAAAAGTCAATTGAAGACATTGGAATGTAATCATAAGTTTCACATGAAATGTATATGGAAGTGGTTAATAAAACAACCAACATGTCCAGTATGTAGAAGAGAGGTTAGTCGTTTACCATCATATAATTGTCCGTACAATGAGTACATTCATTTTGTAAATGCATATAAATTAAGATCGAAAACAATTGAAGATGGATGAGATATTGGAAGATAATGGTGATAACTGGTATAGTGATACAGAGAAAGCTCTGCATTTGAAAGCATGGGAGAGAAGTAATACTGAGACTTTGTTAAGATCGTGGGGGGAGAAATCGGGAGGTATGCGTTGGATGCATATAAAATCGGCATATATATGGAGGAGATTGGATACGCAATTAAACTATTGTGGAATAATACTATCGTCCATAACTTCAGCTACATCTATGATGGGAGCAATGGAGAGTTTATTTCCGAAAGAGTATTTGATGATGTTTGTGGGATTTGTCGGAATGTTAAACATAATAAGTCAATCATTTATTAAATTTTACAATTCATCTGAAAAAGCAGCTTTACATGATACTGCTGCAAGACAGTTTGGAAATTTCAACCGTTATATTGCAACAAAATTAAGCATGTCAAGAATAGATAGAGGCCCTCCACATGAAATATTAAATTACGCGTTGAAAGAGAACGACAGACTTTATAATGAAAATCCGGATCCACATCCAATGTGTATAACACTCTTTAAAGACTTTATAAAAAACACAGATTTCTTAGAATCTAAAGTAGAGTTTACTGTACCAGATATAATAAATTGTTCTTTTCGTGTAGGATTGTATGACGAGAGATTATCATATTGTGATTTAGAAAACGGAAAGAAAAATGAGCAACAAAATTTTACGGAATATCAGTTTCAAACTGTAAAAAGATTAAACGAATATATAAAAAATAAGTCCAGGAAAGAAAGTTCTGATTTAATGAGGTCATTGTATGACAATACGCCGACAACTCCGATATATACAATACCCCAATCGGATCAAAGTAAAAGAAAAGTGTCATTTGGAGATAACATTATAAATAAAGAAATCAAAAATGGTTACACTAACGATTTAAGTGCTACTTTATAAGGTTTTAACTTTAATCTACTTCTTCAATTTTAGGGCCTTCGTCGTTAGAAGACGAAGGGTGGTCCTGTTCGGTTGAACTAAAATCAGACACAGGATTACCACCAGAAAACGAACCTGTCATCAAAGGATTAATGACATCCTGTGTTTCTTTAAGAATATCATCATATTCATCCTTAGAAGCCGTTGTATTATTATCAAACCACATAATTTTTTCATTAAGGATACTGTTAATTTTGGTTTTTGTCTCCTCATCTAGTTTGCTATTTTCGTCATTCAATGTATTTCGTGTGCTATACAAATAATTTTCGAGAGAGTTTTTGGATTCAATACGCAGTTTTTGTACCTCATCTTCTTCTTTAAATTTTTCAGCATCTTTGATCATATCCTCAATTTGTTCTTTAGTCATACGCCCACTCTCATTAGTGATGGTAATATTTTGTGATTTACCTGTTCCTTTATCAAGTGCACTAACATTCATAATACCATTTGCATCAATATCAAAAGAGACCTCTATTTGTGGAATACCTCGAGGCGCTTGACGAATTCCACCAAGTTCAAATTCACCCATGAGACGATTATCTTTTGTAAATGTTCGTTCACCTTCAAATACTTTGATGTTTACAGCGGGTTGGTTATCCGCATAAGTTGAAAATACTTGAGATTTTTTTGTAGGAATTGTTGTATTCCTATTAATCAGATTAGTCATAACACCTCCTGATGTTTCAATACCAAGAGACAACGGCGTTACATCCAAAAGTAGCAGATCTTTGATCGCATCGTCTTTAGAACCACCCAGAATTGCGGCCTGAATAGTTGCACCAACTGCAACCGCTTCATCCGGATTAATGGATTTACACAACTCTTTACCATTGAAAAAATCTGAGAGCATCTTTTGAATTTTAGGAATTCGAGTAGAACCACCCACCAAGATGACTTCATCTACCTCATTTTTCGAAATCTTCGCATCCAATAGGATAGTATTTATAGGATCCATTGTTTTCTGGAAAATGTCTGAACACATTTCTTCAAACCTTGCTCGAGTTAAACTGGTCATAAAATCAATACCGTCATAAAGAGAGTCGATCTCAACAGTTGTTTGTGCACTTGATGATAGACAACGCTTCGCACGCTCACATGCGGTTCTAAGTCTTCGAACTGCTCGTTTGTTTTCACCGATGTCTTTTTTGTGTTTTCGCTTAAACTCTTGTGTAAAATGATCAACCATACGATTATCAAAATCTTCACCTCCAAGATGGCTATCTCCTGCTGTTGCCTTAACCTCAAAAATACCATCTTCAATAGATAGAAGAGTACAGTCGTGAGTTCCACCACCACAATCGAAAATCAAAACATTTTTCTCTTTAGAACTTTTGTTATCCAAACCATAAGCGATCGCTGCAGCAGTTGGTTCGTTGATAATACGAAGTACATTCAAACCAGCGATAGCACCAGCATCCTTTGTAGCCTGTCGTTGACTGTCGCCAAAATACGCAGGAACAGTAATAACCGCATCAGTTACTTTTTCACCAATATATGCTTCACCAATATCTTTCATTTTGGTCAGAATCATTGCACTGATTTCTTCAGCATAAAAACTCTTTTCTTCACCTGCATGTTGTACATTAATTTTTGGCTTGTCTTTACCATCGGAACTCACATTGAAAGTCCAATATTTAATATCACTTTGAACATGATTATCTGAAAAATTACGACCAAGCAATCGTTTCGCATCATGAACTGTATTCGTCGGGTTCATTGATGCCTGATTCTTTGCACCATCACCAATCAATCGTTCATTGTCAGTAAAAGCAACATATGAGGGTGTTGTACGATTACCTTGATCGTTGGAAATAATTTCAGCTCTTCCATTTTGCCACACACCTACACAAGAATATGTCGTTCCCAAATCAATACCTATTGCAGGAGGCATGTTATTTTATAATAAATATTTTACTTTCTTAATTTTTTAAGTAAATTATATACTAGGAATTTACAGTTATACATACAAGCAAATATCAATACATATTTAGAGTATAATACAATTTTATATTTAAACTTGTTGTTATTAATATAGTATCTTTCCATATCTTTATATCTTCGGTTCGTAAAATATAATAATAAAAATATGCCTGAAATAAACATATAAACCAGACAGTTTTTATCTGAATCTAATATCATTTTTATTATATTATAATGTAAAATGATATTGTTTTATGAGTTCCTTACATTATGGTTTTTATTCATATATATTCTTGATATCGGATTGAACGTAACAATTATCAACACGTATGTGTTATCTATGATTATTTCATTTTTCGGACTGTATATAACCTACTATATCAAAGAATTGCAAATCGATAATTTACAAATAAAAGGACACGAATTAATCATTATTGATATTATATTTCATCAATTACCTTTTGTATATATGCTAATTAATCATAATAAATTCAAAAACAGATACGATGTAAATAGTACATTTTTAACCATTTTATTTACATGCATATATTACATCTTTATAGATATATACAAAGTCTATAAATTTGATAAAAAAAAAACCAGATATATGTTTCTATTAACAATTATTAGTGTCATTTTATTTACAACTCTTCTACATTAAATGAATGTGTAAATTGCATATTATCCAAAATACATTCATCATTTATTAATTCATTATTCGTAAATTTGACTTCATAATCATCCTCTTCGTCATCAGTATATTCTTCCATAGCTAAAAGTTTTTCTTCGTCAACGAGAATTTGAGTATCACCGGTACCACAAGGTGGAATTTGACCCATCATTATATTCGCAGAGACGCCGTTAACCTTGTCGTATTCTGAGAATATACCTGCTTTTATAAGCATATCTGAAGTTTCTTCAAAACTACATTTAGCAAGTGGCCCAATGTCACTCCTGTTAATTCCATGCCTGTCGATAGATAGCATATATCCTTTAGATGTCATTGTGTCAACAAGCAGGGCTATATGTCTATAGTTAACACTTGTACTATCATTTAGAACCTCGTTGATTTCATTTAATAGACACTCACGGGCTGCCTCTATTCCAAAAATATTATAAATTTCGTTGACATCGTTTGAAAGTGTTCGTGTGGCATCAACCATAGGATTGCTTAGAATATCTAATAGATTAGTTCCGTCTGTATCAAGAATCCATTCAGTTGTTTTCTCCTTGTTAAATACACCAGTTTCTTTGTTAAATTCCAAGAAATCGTTTTTCCGTGGGCTTACTTTCTTAATTCCTTGAATTCCCTTAATTATAATGGTTTGCATTATGTTGTACTCTAACGCTTTAAGTTCTGTGATTGCATCCTCGATATTTGGATCATTTAATTTAATTCGGAACACTATGTTATCGGAGTTATCGTCACTAAATACACAGCTTATTGTATCTTCATAAAAATTGTAAATAGAGTGATGAATATCAAATGTCTGTAATTCTAAATTTAACATCTTCATCTTGTCCAGTTCCATTCGTAACACCCATGGAGATGCCTTTGTATCACAATCATTATCGATTTCTTCAAATGCTTTGTAAAACTTTAAAAATTCATTATCATTTCCAACCGTTGTAACACCTATGTTAGGTTCAAAATATATATCAGAAGTTTTAATAATATCTTTTATGTGTGTAATTTCTATGGCATTTAGTAGATGCTGTGCCTTTTCGAATTCGCCGGATAATTCTTTTTTCATGTAGATAATACAAGAAGGGGCTTTCATGTTTTTTGATACACTTAATAATTCTTTGATTCTTGGAACACCACGAACTGCTTTGGATGCGGATGCTACACCACTTAGATGGAAGGTATTAAGTGTTAGCTGTGTACATGGTTCACCAATACTCTGCGCAGCGACAACACCCACCATTTCCGAGGGCGGTGCAATAGCATCATAAAACTTAATCTTTATTTTCTGAACAATATAATCAAACGCATCCTTTGTAATATTGTATTTCATGATCAAAGCCTTGGGATTTAGAAAACATCTCAAAAGCATACCCAATAGTTTTTTACCATTCTTTACACGGTTCACATTCAAATCCTCTTCGAGTTTTTCTATCGTCTTTAACACATACAACGGGTTCAAATCGCTTGGTGTTTTTACTTTGGCCAAATCATAAACACTTACCACATAAGTTATTAATCTTTGAAACGCAATCGGATATACAACCTTGCTCTCCATCTTACCTTTGAACATTTTTTCCACGAAATACTCCTTGTCCATACAAACCATCTGATAATATGCATACATCTTTTCACTCCAATCCTTTGTACCATAAAATTCAGCAGTTGTCATTTTATCTAATAAATTTTCTAACATATCTCCATGTGTAATCAAATATTCTTTCTCCATCTTTTTAACATCATAATCAATATAGCATATTTTATGGTTTTCGAGTTTAATTGAATTCATTCCATCTTCGCCATACAAAAACTGAATGATATTTCCTGATGCGTTACGAACTGACATATCGAAATTAATCTTACAATCCTCCATCGCTTTTACAAGTTTTCTTTGGATATAACCAGTCTCGCTCGTTTTCACCGCTGTATCAATAAGACCCTCACGACCACCCATCGCATGAAAGAAGAACTCTTGAGGTGTTAAACCTTTCACAAAAGAACTTTCCACAAAACCACGACTCTCTGGACCATCATCATATTTCGTGAAGTGTGGTAGAGTTCTGTTCTCAAAACCAAAATTGATACGCCTACCTTCCACACTCTGTTGACCTAAACAACCCACCATCTGAACAAGATTAATTGTATTACCCTTGCTTCCTGCTTTTATCATAGTTAACATACGGTTGTCGTCATCGATGTTATCCATACCAATCTTACCAATTTTTTGGGTAGCTTCGTTCAGTAGATTGTTTACAATATCTTCAAAAGCATCTGCATTTGTCTTTATGGAATTGTTTTCAAACTCGCCCTGATGGATTTTTCGAATTTCTGAATAAACATCTGTTTTTAAATTGCTAGTTACCTCTTTCAAACGATCACTGGTTGTATTATCAATTAACAAATCACTGATTCCAACACTAAATCCATCATACACCAACCAATCACAAATCATTTTTTGTGTGTTGTCAAATACATTTGTGCATTCTATAGGACCGTTTTCGTTATAAACTGTATGAATAAGACCATTCGTCATGTCTTGATATATCTTTTTATCAAGTATACCTTGATTTAAATTGCCATTTTCAATACGAACATAGTTTTTGTCATCATAAGGATTTTCCTTATCCGCTGGATCGAATGACTTATTTCCAACCTTGATGTTTACATTGGGTGGAATGATTGTAGATATCAATTGCTTACCAGACCACTTAGGAGTTCCATACTCATCTTTGAATTTAGAAGATTCAAATGTACCACTGAACTTGCTCGTGTTACACAAAATGTTAAAGAAATGTTTTTGAGATAGCATCACTTGGTCGTGAGTAATACGATACACACCAAGTGCAATATCTTGTACAATTGATATGATTGGTTTCGCGTCACGAGGAGATATAATCTGCGTAGGCACTGCAGCTAACTGAATAAGTTCATTCTCAGTTTGAAGAGATTGAGGCACATGCATGTTCATTTCGTCACCATCATAATCTGCATTGTAAGATGGAGTTACACAGACATTCAATCTAAATGTATCGTACGGCATTACACGGACTTTATGAGCCATCATAGACATTTTATGAAGAGAAGGTTGACGATTGAATAAAACATAATCACCATTTTGCAGATGCCTGTCAACTATATCACCATTCAACAGTTCAATCATTGATGTATCAATGTTTTTCAAACGAATCGTTCTATAGTTTTCTTTGTGCTTACGAATGTATTTCGCACCAGGATAAACATCAGGACCATTCTGAATTAATTGCAACATTTTTTTTCGATTGTATATATTTACCACTTCAGGAAATGTAATATTCATTGCAATTTTAATAGGAACACCAAGCTCGTCAATACTAATACCAGGATCTGGTGTGATAACACTACGGGCAGAGAAATCAACACGCTTACCCATAAGGTTGCCTCGAATACGACCTTCCTTTGACTTTAATCGCTCAGTCAAACTGCGAAGAGGACGCCCTGTTCTCTGTTTTGCAGGTGCAACACCTGGTAACTGATTGTCAACAAATGTAGAGATATGATATTGTAGTAAAATAGCCCAATATTCCATCTGTTCCTTAGTGGCATTCTTTTCAATCTTTTGCTTCAACATATTATTAGTCTTTACGATATCGCAAAGTTTATGAGTCAAATCATCTTCACAACGTTGTCCTGTATCATTGCGAACGGATGGACGAACTGACGGAGGAGGAACAGGAAACACAGTACAAATTAACCACTCTGGTCGATTGTAATCTTTACCCATTCCCATTAATTCAGCATCCTCATTAGTAATACCTTTTAAAATCATTAAAATTTCATCCGCATTGAAAAGTTGCTTTTTAATTTCATCTTCATTGTTCTCCTTCCATTCCATACAAATTTTACCTATCTTCTCTTTTGTAATTTTGTTTGGTAGTTTAGCACCACAACCATCCACATTTTCTTGACCACACCGTTTTATCTTGGAACACATTTTGTAGATCAGTTCAAACTTCTTCTGTCTTGATATTTTCTTGTTCGCAATAGCCTGTACTTCATAGTTACTGACATCAACAAGAAGCTTACTACATCTCCAACAAACACATTTTAAAATTTTACGAACCATATCAAAAAATTGAATGTAAAAGAGTGGTTTGGCTAATTCTATATGTCCAAAATGACCTGGGCAAAATGTGTTCTTCTGTTCACATGTTTTACAAATTTTATTGTGCTCTATTACACCCATTCGATTGTCAAATAAACCACCAATTACAGGTTCATTACCTGAAAAAGTGTCAGTAGATACGATCTCAGCCACAGAAGTTCTTCGAATTTCATCAGGACTCATCACAGTGAATTGAATACCATTGATTAATTCAGTATCATTTTCAAATGACAATTCTTTGTAAATAGAAGACATTTTTCACTTTAATATTAAGAAATATATCTTATTCTTTAAGTTTTTTGAAAAGATATTATGAAATTTATATTTGTTAGATTTTGTTTGTATTACCTATAAAATCAAATTTTAAATCTAGAATTGTTTTCAGGTCGTTTACTTTATAAGGTTATCTACATTGTGAAAGTCATTTTTTAAAAAATTGAAACTTATCTAATATTATCTGTTTTACTTTAGTAAATTGTAATTCTGGTGTATTTTACGACAATATGCATAGCATGGAGACACGTTATAAAAAGAATCTCGCAAAACCTAGATTGGTTGATGGTTGTACACAGACAATGTTATCCATTCATCCAGAAGAACCTTTGTTTATTAATAAACGAAAAGTAAACAACGACGAAACTAGCGATTACATAATCACGGAAAATCCATCTTCAAAAAAAAGAGAGAGATATTACTATGATGAAAATTATGATGAAAATTATGATAAAGATTATATTCCTCCTTCAAATATTAACGACGATGAATGTTTATCAGAAATGTCCTTTATAGTTGATACTAATGATGAAAATGAAAATGAAAGTGAAAATGAAAGTGAAAATGAAAGTGAAAATGAAAGCGAAAATGAAAGCGAAAATGAAAGTGAAAATGAAAGTGAAAATGAAAGTGAAAATTCCGATAGCAAAATTGAGGATTACGAATCGACTCCTAAAAAGGCTTTGAGAATAGTGAGAAGGACATCATCATCATCTTCTAAACGAAAAACAGTACTTGTTATTCCTCTTAAATTTCCCTTCTCTTCGGAAGATAAAGAGCACGGTTTAGAAGCTTCTGAGTTTGCCTGTGAAGAACAAGATGATAATATTGATGTAGATAAAGATGAAAAGAAAACAGTGAAACTGTATGAATCAAGTTTGAGTAAAGAAGAAAAAAAATACTTTCGCACTTTGGACGATTCAGAAAGACAGTTAATAATTCAAGATGAAAATTATTTAGCTGATATAAATTGCACAAAAGTACCACTTCGATTCAAGATATTAAGCTCATCTTTTGATAAAGGAACAAAAGCGATCGCTCTTTCAAAAATAAATCTGATGAACAAGTTGGATGCTTCTAATGGTGAAAAATTCAAATTAATGAACTATGTCGAATCCCTATGCAAGATTCCAATCGGCATTTGTAAGAAACTTCCAGTAGAATCTTCATCGTCGAAAGAAGAAATATTAAATTTCATCACAAATACGTATTCATTCTTCAACAATAAGATTTATGGGCATAATGACGCTAAAGAACAAATTATTCGTATTCTTGCACAATGGATATCTAATCCGCAATCAAAAGGAAACGTTATCGGTATTCATGGTAATCCTGGAGTAGGAAAAACAACGCTTGTAAAAGAGTGCATATGCAATGCACTAGATATTCCTTTTCAATTTATACCTTTAGGTGGTGCATCAGACGCTTCATACATAGAAGGTCATTCCTACACTTACGAAGGTTCCACTTGGGGTAAAATTGTAGACTCTCTTATAAAAGCAAAGTGTATGAACCCTGTGTTATATTTCGACGAGCTTGACAAAGTGAGTGATACACCAAGAGGCCAAGAAATTATCAATCTTCTTATTCATATTACAGATCCTTCACAGAATGACAGTTTTTATGATAAATACTTTTCTGACTTTCCTTTAGATTTGTCCAAATGTCTTATCATCTTTACATACAACAATGATTCGATTCTTAATCCTATTCTAAAAGATCGTATGATAAGAATATCAACAAAAGATTACAACAACAATGATAAATTAGTCATTTCAAACAAATATCTTATTCCGGATTTACTTAAACAATTTGGATTTGGAGAATTTGATATCCTTTTTGATGATAATGTTATAGAGTATATCAACAAGAAGACAGAGAAAGAATCTGGGGTGAGAAATTTAAAGCGCGCTCTGGAGCTTCTCATCAGCAATGTGAATTTAACAAGAATGATAAATATTGAAAATAAAGAAGGAATCATTGGAAAGTGTTTTACTATAAATCAAGACACCCAAAGTATATTGCCATTAAAGATAACATGTGATATAGTTGATTACTTTATCAAAGATAAGGTTGTCAATGACTTACATTCACATATATACTTGTAGATAAACGAGTAAAAGTAGACACAAAGAACATTACATTTTTTTTATGTTCGTGTTTTGTAATATTTGTGATAGTCAGCAGAATGTATTTGATGACGAAACTACCGGAGATTGTATATGTATTAATTGCGCAACCGTGATTAATCGGGAATGTAGTTTTAGAGTATCGTTCGACACCTCGACACATTCTAATGTATATAATAATATCCAGACAGATCAAAGAAAAATATTGCGGATATGTGATAAATATTCGATCTCGACAAGTATCATATCTACAGTAGAAGAATGGCTACAGCGCAATTTGGCTCGAAGTTCGATGAAGAATATCCGAACAGCTGTATGTGTTATTAATCTTTTCGAGTTTCACAGCGCACCAACAGTATCAATGACTTCAATTCGTTCATGGAGTTCTAAAATGTCAGTCG
>Ga0255783_10004753_pt1 | contig 12377 bp, 8 predicted proteins | sample 011ome_22_FD_179981 | JGI IMG/M metagenome (GOLD analysis project Ga0255783, IMG submission 179981) | Coastal salt marsh microbial communities from the Groves Creek Marsh, Skidaway Island, Georgia - 011507BT metaG (version 2) | ecosystem: Environmental > Aquatic > Marine > Intertidal zone > Salt... | reverse complement strand
TTTTAGACCTATATAAGAACTTTTAATGAGCCAGCAAAGCCAACAGAAGTTCTTAGAGAGATTTGATAAATTACTCAAAGAACGGGCAGGTGTATATAGAAACGCTAGAGCTAATAAAGTAAGCCACGTATTTGTAGTAAGTAAAAGAGCTATTCATAAGGGCATTGCAGATACCGTTCGAAGGAAGTTTGAAGCAGACGCTACTAAGCACCTAGCAATTATAAAGGCAGAACTAGACGAAGATGTTAATAATTTTGTTAAAAAGATTATAGGCGATCTAAATAGACTAGAGGCAAGCTCTAAGACTGATAACGCTGCAGTACGGATTAGGAGATTAGGCTCTGGACAATATGATGCAAGATATATTTTCTTTGCATCTAAAGTCAACGAAGGCTCTTTAACAAACGTATATAGAAAGATTTACAGTTCTTATATTGGTGACCTAGAAGATTTAGCTACAAAAGTAGGCGAAGTAATAAAGTCGGCTACAGGAAAAAATCTTGGTAATAATGCTAAAAAGTACTGGAACCTAGAGCATGGAAAAGATCAAGGAGCTGTAGAGTCTCAGGTAGCTGATGCTTTTAACCAAAGTTTAGAAGGGCTCGGCGATATGCCTAGAGCCGAAGTATTAGGATGGTTAGAGAGGCAGGGAGTCGATCTACGCATTATTCGTAATACCAAAACTAGCACAATGGAAGTACATATAGGTTCAAAGTATGGAAATATTGGTGAAGGCATTATATCACGGGGTCGCAAAAGCAAATTAAGAACAGAAGTAAGATTAGCTTTAAGTGCCTCTGCAGAGCACATTGTAGACTTACCTGGATCAGATAGTTTTAAGACTATTGTTCGGAAAAAGGCTATAGTTAATACTACCAAACCTTTTAAAAGAATAAAAGGTGCTACTGTTAAAACTGAAAATACAGCTATAAAGAATACTATTACCACAGCAGTAAGTAAAAAAGTAACTAATAAAAGTAAGAAAGCTGCTGGCAAAGGTAGAGTTAAGGCAAGAAAAACAAGAACAGTAAAAGGAGTAGCTAGCTCTCCTCTTGCTTTAATAACCTTAATAAATAAAGATTTACCAAAAGTTGTACAATCTAATATGGGTCCTCCGAGACTGGAGAATAGATCGGGAAGGTTTGCAAGTAGTGTTAGAATTGTTAGTGCTGCTACAACTGCACAGGGTTTTCCAAGTTTCGCGTACACTTATCAACAAGAACCTTATAGAGTATTCGAGGAAGGTTCAAGTGGTAACTGGTCTAGTAGGGATAGAGACCCACGAAGATTGATTGACCAATCTATAAGAGAGATTGCTGCACAGTATGCAATCGGAAGATTCTACACTAGGAGAGTATAATGGCAGAACGAACATACACTACACGAAGACTCGCTATTGTAGATTCTATTGTAGAAAAATTGAAAGATATAAATGGTACCAATCAATATCGTACTAATTTATTCAATAACGTAAGCCCACGCTTAAAGTTTTGGGACGAAGTAGAAGAGTTTCCGGCAGTGCATCTTAATGCGGGGTCGGAGACACGAGAATATCAAGCGGGTGGATACAAAGATCGATTTCTTAGTGTTACTGTTCGCTGTTATGTAAACCAAGAGGATGCAGTTGAGGCTTTAGAAGGTTTATTAGAGGATGTTGAGACGGTTTTAGAAGAAAACTCTCGTTTAGCATACACTGATAAAACTGGAAATACTCAATACACCCAACTAATCACAATCGTTAGTATTGATACTGATGAAGGTGTACTAGAGCCTTACGGTGTTGCAGAAATGCAGATCGAGGTTCGATACTAGAAAATACTGGCACGAACAAAAGTTCACGTCCAAGTCTTTTCAAGATAACATAGGAGAAAAACTATGGCTGATACATTATATTTTAGTCGCGATACGAAAGTCTATCTCGAAATCGGTTCCTCTATTTGGGAAATGCCGGTTCTTGATGGATTTTCGTACTCACAAGCGACAAACACCTCAGAGATTACTCTAAACGAAATGTCTGACGCAAGCGGTAATAGCCGTCGTGGCCGTCAAATGTTCACTGACTCATACGCTCCAGCAGAATGGAGTTTCTCTACTTATGCTCGCCCCTTCGTAGCGAGTGGTAGTGGAGATGCGGATACAGTCGCTAAGCACCACGCAGTTGAAGAAGCTCTTTGGGCTTTACTAGTAGGCGATGCTACATATGCAAGCAGCTCTTTTGATAACATTACTAATGGTCTTAGCGATATGCAAGTATCTTTTGCTAACTCAAACAAAGTAACTTTAGGTACTTGTAACCTTTACTTTGTACTTGGTGGTGCAGGTACAGGCACTAAGACTACTTATAAGATCGAAGATTGCTGTGTTAATGAAGTTGGTGTTGAATTTGACATTGATGGAATTGCTACATTGAGCTGGTCTGGTATGGGTAAGATCATTACTGAAGCAACTGCTCCAGTAGCTACAGTAACTGAAGGCGCTAGCGGTACTGGTAACTTTATCCGTAACCGTCTAACTAACCTGGTTATTAGCTCTACTAGCCCAACGGCTACGACTTATGACTTAGTTCTTACTGGTGGTAGTATTACCATTTCTAATAACATGACTTTCTTAACTCCTGAAACGCTTGGTGTTGTAAACCAGCCCCTGGGTCACGTCACTGGTACTCGCTCAGTATCGGGTAGCTTTACTTGCTACTTGAATGCAGAAGCAGATTCAAGTGCTGATTTGTTTGAGAATATCATTGAAGGAACTAGTACAATTACTAATGATTTTGACTTAACGTTTAAAATCGGTGGTACATCAGGAACTCCTCGAATTGAAATGGCAATGGCAAACTGTCACTTAGAAGTTCCAAGTCATTCAATTGATGATGTTATTTCGTTAGAAACTAATTTCCACGCTCTACCTTCTACGATTGATGGAAGCGACGAACTCGCTGTCACATACGTAGGTGCTTAATAAAAAAGGGGCTTCGGCCCCTTTTTCTTACCCCTCCAAAAAATACTTCTTGACTTTTTTCCTCTGCTCCCTTATACTATCTAAATAAATGTAGGAGCTATGCCTCCTAATGTAATTAGGAACCCTATGGCATCTTTCAATTTCTTAAAGCAGGCTCAACTATACCTTGTTTGGAATAACAAACAGTATAATATTGATATGCAAGAAATATCATTTAGCCAAACGTTCACTGAGGATAGTTATTCAGTAAAAACGTTACATAGCCAAGATATGTTTGAAGGATCTGTTATAAATAAGGCTAATCCTGCAAATTTCTCTTTCACGATGCCAGTGCTTAGAGAAGATGACTTATCAGTTGTGGTAGATCGACTTGTAGATTATGATACATTTGATCTTTACATTTCAACCCAGCAAGATGTTTTTAAGATCGAGTATGCTATACTTACAAATGGGAGTTTCGTCATTGAGAAATCTCGACCCCTGAGTTTGGAAGTATCTGGTCAAGCGTCTAAGCTATCTAAGGTAGGAGCAGCAAACTCCTATACTATCCCAGGTACTGTGCAAAGCAGATCTTTGACGCGCACATTTAATCTGCTAGACTATATGCAGATTACTTTAGGCGTATCAGATATCTCAACCGAAGTATTTAAGGTTGGGATCGAGCTACAAAATGATATAGAATGGACTCCGTATACTACTGTACAAGGAGCTGCTATCGCAACAAACGCAGCAAACTCTCAGTTTCCTACAGCATTTACGGTAACAAAAAGAATTCTTGCGGGGTCACTCGAAAGATATATAACAGATAGTAACGCAGGTGATTTACAAAATTGGTCGAAAGACATAGCATTACGTATAAGAGCGGGCCAAAAAGTTGGCTCAACTATATATGGTTTTGATGTCAATATGGCTCACTGTTCTTTTACTAATCGAACTAACGTGAATGAAGTATTTACACAAAGTTATGATTGGAGAATGAACTACAATCCCTCGTCACTTTCTGACGTAATAAATTACTTAACACAATAGGAATAAAAAATGGATCTTAAAAAACTAATGGTTGATACCAAGTCTGTATGGGTAGACTTCCCTGGGCTACAAGGCTTCTCTGTAGAAGTAGCAAATCTTTCACGCAAAGAACTTACAGGACTTCGCAAGCGTTGCACTGTTCAAAAGTTTGATAGAAAATCAAGGCAAGTTGTTGAAGAGCTAGACGAAGAAAAGTTCGTTAGCGAATTTTCAGTATCTACGGTTAAGAACTGGAAGGGTCTTACTCTTGGGCACCTTGAAACTCTACTTCTTATTGATACAGATGGACAAGATATGTCCAAAGAACTGGAATATACAGAACAGAACGCAGAAGTGCTTGTGTCTTCGTCCACAGAATTTGATTCCTGGCTCAACGAGGTAGTCTTTGATTTAGATAACTTTCGTGACGGAGGAAAAAACCGAAGCGATAAGTCGGCTGGAGAAGCTGTACAAGAATCTTGAAAGTAAAATGACTCGTGATCGTTATTTAACGATGTGCGAGCAGCTTGGTAAAGAACCACTAGAATCTGAGATTCCTCCTGACTGGGAGGATTTTCCAGAGATTATACACTTAGCAGTAAATACATTTAATATATTAGGAGATAGAATAGTCTCTGATATAGGATATGTAGGGAAAGATTACACTAATCTTCCACACTTATTAGAAATCTATGGCATTGAAGATACGGAATATTTTTTAGAGGTACTTCACTGGCTGGATTCAAGGGCTATTCAAAAGTCTGCCGAAGAGATGAAAAGGCAGCATGAAAAGCTAAAGAGAAAATCTAGTGGCAAATGATATTAAAGTAACTCTTCGAGTGTCGGATGACGGCAGCTTAACGATGGTGTCCAAAAACGCCGATAAAGCATCTGACTCCTTAAAGAAAACTGGTGAGTCTGCTCGTACAGCCGACAGACGCCTAAAAGGCACAGCGCAAGCAAGTGCTAACGGTACAAAAAACTTCTCTAAAATGGCTCAAGGTATTACAGGCGGGCTTGTGCCTGCCTATGCCACTCTTGCAGCAAACGTCTTCGCTGTAAGCGCGGCGTTTAATTTCTTTAAGAGAGCCGCAGATATTAAAATTCTGGAACAAACCCAAGTATCTTTTGCAGCTACTACTGGTGTGGCTCTTCAGACCGTTACTTCTGGACTAAGAGAAGCTAGTGGAGGAATGCTCACCTTCCAAGAAGCCGCATCAGCAGCAGCAATAGGTGTGGCAAAAGGATTCTCTCCTAAGCAGATGGAGGATTTAGCTGTAGGCGCAAGAAAAGCAGCCGCTGCATTAGGACGTGATTTTACAGATGCCTTTGATCGCTTAGTTCGTGGTGCTTCAAAAGCAGAACCAGAACTATTAGACGAATTAGGTATCACTCTTAGACTTGCTGATGCTACCGAACGCTATGGTCAAATGATTGGCAAGAGTGCAAAAGAATTGACCGCTTCTCAACGAAGCCAGGCTGTCTTGCTAGAAACACAACGCCAGTTGAACGACTTGTACGGCGAAGGAATTACACCAAGCAACCCTTTCATACAATTGTCTGTAACATTTGATGATCTTGTAAAAAAGGGAACTCAGTTCTTACTCCCTCTATTCGAAGGACTTGCAAACATTGTTAACAGAAGTGCTCTAGCAGCAATTTCTGTATTTGGTATGTTTGGCGTTTCTATACTAAAGGCGATGCTACCTTTAGATGCTTTAAAAGAAAAAATTCAAAGTATTGGTTTAAATTCTGACCATGCCATAGCCTTGGCAATGAATGACCAACATGACTACCAAAAAGAACTTGAAATAACTACCAAAGCCTTAGAAGAAATGGCAACTGCAAGTGTGCAGCAAAGTGCTAAAGGTGCTTTAGGTGCTGGAGCAGGGGCCGATTCTAAACTATTACAAAAAGCTGCTAAAGGTAATCTAACAGACCCTAAACAAATTGGGCAATTAAAAAGCATCCTGAAAAAAGCCGAAGATGAATACGACCGGCATGGCGAAATAAAAACAGGAATGTTTAAAGAGCACGACATCAAAATAGTTCAAAGTCTAAAAGCTAGCTTAGCAAAACAGGATCAAGCACAGGGCACCTTTTTCAACAGGCAAAAAGTGAGGGGCAAAAAGTGGTTCCTTAGTGCAAAAGTTCATTACTCTAAACTTAGAGCCATCGGTCCTGCTACATTTAAGAAAATTGGTCAAGCGGCAGAATGGGCAGGTAAGAAAATTAACACTGCAATGAAATTTGCAGGCGTGTTAGGCATTATTAAAATTGTGTACGAAGCTGTTAAGGCAGTAGCACAATCACCTTTTACAATTATTAAAGGTACACTAGATGCTGTAAGTGGCGTATTAAACTTTATTGGACCCGCAATTGGAAAAAGCATTCTTGTTCCTATTGGCAACGTATTCGATTGGATTTGGGATAAATTCAAAGCCTTAATCAACGGTCTTTTAGCCGCCTATAATAAAGTAGCAGCCTTTTTTGGTGCAGAAGGTATTGAGCCTTTAGAAAGGGGCACCTCAAGCTTTGCTACAGCAATGCAAGAAATGTCTAAAGGTACGCTTGACCTTGGAGCCGCATTCGCAGCTACAGACTTTGGCAAATCCACTTTAGCTTTTGAAAATGATATGGATCGTATGAAAGAAGGTAATAGAGTTATGGAATCTATTACCGAACGTAATACGAAAATGAATGAAGATTTGCAAAATACTATACAAGGTTTAACAAACCCTGTTAAAAAGCAAACAGAAGCTCAAAATGGTATGACAAGAGCAACGAGTCTTTCAACTCTTGGTATTAGCGATCAGATCAAAGCAATTAACAGAAAGACAAAATATCTCGATAAAGATGGAAAAGTAGTCGAAGCATATGTATTGAATGAAGTACAGCGCGTTCAGGCAACAATGGATCTTAAAAATCAGTTAAGGGACTTGGCTATTATTAGTCCTCTTGCTGCAGCCGCTTTAGCAAAAGTAGGCACAGAAGGTACTGTCGAGCTGGAAGCTTTAGAAGTTGCCTCACGAGATGCCGGCGCTACTTATAAAGCAATGAAAGATGAAATTACTGCTGCAAATGCGGCTATACAAGAGGGAAATCTTAAAACCGCAGAGACACGAATAGCAAGTATGCGAGCAGAGATGCTTGCTTCTGAAGCCGCATTTACAGCCCTTGGAGAAACAGCAGCAGCTAAAAAAGTTAGAGATGAATATAACGCTGCTTTAGGCATTGCCAATCTTACTACTGAAGAATATTATAATAAACTTGTAAAACTCCGAGAAGCACAAGAAGCGCACACACTAGCGGTAGCACAAGAGTGGTTAATTAGTGGAAAACTAGGCGAGTTACGTAAGAGCCAAAACGCTTATACCGATATAGCACTTCAACTACAGGCAGTAGAGCTTCAGTTAAAAAAAGAAGGTATAAACCCAGAACTACAAAGAGAGCTTGAGTTAAGACAAAAGCTTCTTAATATAAAGCTTGCTGAAGCTGACGTTGATATTGTAAGACAAACTCAAGGTGAGTTTTCTGCTGACGCTATGCAGACGGGTAAACTAGCGGGAAGTGCTGCACAAGTATTTAAAGATGAGGGCACTGCAAAAGAGAAAATTGGAGCAGTTGCAGATTTTGCTAACCCGATGCTCGAGAGACTGAAAAGTCTTAGCCCAGAAGGAGAAGCAGTAGGAACTGCAATTCAGGGCGCTATGGCTATGGGAGAAGCTTGGGCTACCGCCTTTGAAAAGATGGGCGCTGTGGGCGCAACGACTGGCGACAAAATTCAAGCAGGTCTTGGAGCTGCGGCTTCTACAATCAATGCTTTGCAGGGCATGATGGCTGCAAAATCAAAAGCAGCAGTAGCAGGAGTTGACAAAGAAATTGCAGCAGAAAAAGCAAGAGATGGTAAGTCTAAAGAAAGTCTTGCAAAAATTGCTGCAATGGAGAGAAAGAAAGACTCTATCAAGCGTAAAGCGTTTGAACAAGACAAGAAAATGAAGATGGCAGGTATTGTCATCGCAACCGCTCAAGCAGCTATGCAAGCGGCAGCAGCCCCTCCAGGACTTCCTTGGACTGCCCCGTTCGTTGCAATGGCTATTGCAATGGGTGCAGCTCAGTTGGCAGCAGTTTCTAGCACAAGCTACCAGGGCGGAGCAAGTACAGCAAGCGCGGGTGCAGGAGAGCCTACATCAATTGGAATTGGCAAACGTAAGTCTTCCATTGACCTTGCCAAGTCTCAAGGTGCCTCAGGAGAGCTTTCTTACCTAAGAGGCGCTCAGGGACTGGGCGGAGCTGAAAACTTTAGGCCTACAAATGCCTTTACCGGTGCTAAGTATCGCGCATCAGGCGGCAATACTGCATATATGGTAGGAGAGCAAGGACCTGAGTTATTCGTACCTGATCGTTCAGGACAGATAATGCCCGCAGACGAGACTGCAGCAGGTGGTCAATCAATGAATGTAAACTTCTCAATAAATGCTGTTGACGCAAGCGGTATCGAAGACTTACTAGTAGGTCAGCGTGGAAATATTATTGGAATGTTAAGAGAAGCAGCTAATAGCACAGGAGACTTATTTATGGAGCAAGTAGACACAGGTCAATATACTCCATCGTCTGGCGGAGTTAGGAAATACTAATGACTACTTTTGTAAACTTTTTAAATGTATTACCAGACCCCAATAATGGTATTGGGGATGCTGGGCAAGCTGGAAGCTCTACGGGTGCAGGATACTCTTCTGTAAAATTAACCTCTATGTCCCCTATAATTAAGGACAAGACAAATTCAGGAAGACACCTGGCAAGAGCGATAGCCTCTCACTCCTGGGATGTTGCCATAGGATATAATCCAATGACGCGTAGTGAGTTTGAGCCTATTTATAACTTTCTACTCCAAAAAAGAGGAGGACTAACTCCATTTTATGTTTCTCTTCCTCAGTATAAAGCACCACAGAATTCAAATTTCGCATCCTTTACGGATGGCGGAACAAATCTAGATGTAACCTCCAATACGTCAGCGGGGGCTACATCTTTCTTAATAGGAAAAACTGGATACAATTATATAACCAACGGCACACCAAAGCCGGGCGATTTATTCACGATAGACGGTTCAAACTCTAACCACAAAAAAGCGTATATGGTTACTAGGGTAGAGACTAATGCAGACTATCAGTCTGGCACTACTCGACCTACAACTAGCCAAGTTCGTATACATTGTGCTCCTGGACTGCAACGAGCAGTTCTAGCAGGAGATGATGTTGTGTTTGATAACCCCTTGATTAAAGTAATACTTTCATCAGATGTCCAAGAATACTCACTGGGTACAAATAATTTGTATAGTTTCTCATTGAAATTGGAAGAAGTACAATAATGGCTATTAGACCTTTAAACACAGAATTACAAACATCTCTTCTCAACGAAGAAGAGTTCGCATATGCTCATATTGTAAAATTTGAGAAAGGACTACTTACAAGTACAGGTGAGAGCGCTAAAGGCCCTAACACGTACTCTTATGTTACGGACGGGTCATTTGATATAGTATTTGATGATGGGTCTCTAGACTCTGAAGGTAACTCAAATGGGCCACAAACTTATATCGCTAATAAGTTACTATCTGTAGGCTCTATTACTGAGAAGACGCATGCAAGCGCCTCTTCCTTTAACTTGAATATTGCTGCAAATGCGCTGAACACTACTCTTTCTACTAATATAGTAACTACTTCCAGTACTATTACTGCTCCTGTAGATTTAGTAGACGCAGGATTTAGTGAAGGCGATAAGATACAACTAGTATTTGGAAATAGTAGTGAAACTAACCACAATGATTATTTTCGTATTGACTCTTTTACAAACGAAAATAAGACAGCCGTTGTAACTGCATCTTCCACAGCACTTGTTGCGAATGGTTCTTCTCGTGGTGTTACACTTCGATTCGCTTCTGAAGAGGTAGTTGGCCCACTAAAAGATAAAGGTGCAGTAGGTTATGCCACTTATCTTAACAGAGATATTTTTGTATATAAAGCACACATTGACGTAGAAACTGGTAGCATTATTGGTGCACCATTTCTTCTGTTTAAAGGTATTATTGCATCCTCTAAGTTGAGTGATGATCCAGATAAAGGTATTCAAGTATCCTGGGGCTGTACAAGCCACTGGGGCGACTTTGTACGTGTGAATGGTAGACTTACAACTGATTCTGACCATCGTGCTTTAACAGGCTCGGGTGCAAGTGACCCTAGTGCACTGAAGCGTATCGAATACCAAAATGATTTAGGTTTTTTACATTCTGAGCAAGCTATTAACTTAATGGCTATTTATCAGGTACAAGAAACACGACAAAAAGTAAAGTATAAAAAAGGATTCTTAGGCTTTGGCTCTAAGGTAAAGACCCAAGAATATACAGTAGATGTAGACCGAGAGGTAGACCTGCGATTTAATCTTGAAGCTAAATATCTGCCAGTAGTATATGGAGTGCAGCGAATAGATAGCATTCCTATATTTGTAGACTCCTTAAAGACTGACTCTAAGAAAGTATACGCTGCATATGCACTATGTGAAGGCCCAATCGCCAGCTTACTTGATGTATATTTTGATGATGTATCGTCTATTTGTATCGATGGTAAAGACTTCGATACTCGATCTAGTCAGACTGAGGAAAATACTGTTGATGTATTATGTACGGGTCGTGCTGATAGAGGAGACACTTTAACAGGTATTACTGTAAATGGAACTACTCAAGTCAATTTCGGCTTTACTAGTATGTCTTTTGGCGGTTCCACTTGGAATATCGGCTCTGGTTTTAACTTTAATATTGATTATTCTAACACTGAATTCGAAGGGTTTAATATAAATCCTACATTTGTTACAGGCGCTACATCTGGTGCTACTGCCGGTGTGGGTACTGTGCACGAAAAGGGCAACACTTTTGTCACTCCTATTGATACTAGATTAGTGTTTCACGCAGGTAAAGATAATCAGAAGGCGGATAATCTTTTAGCGAACATTGCTCTACAAAATAATTTTAAAGTACAGAGTGACTACTATACAGGTACTGCCGATTATTGGGGACCTAATCATCAATTACTCGATACTGCCTACGTAGTCGCAGAATACACTATTGGAGAGGGCGAGACTACAATTCCAGCTCTTGACTTTACCGTAAGAGGAAAGATACTAGAGTGTTATAACTATGACTACTCTTACACTCCAGATGTTACTAGAGTTTCAGACCCTATTTCTAATTTTGGTTTAGGAGATGCTGTAGAGATTCGTAGGTCAAGTAATGCAGCTAAGTTAGATGATGCAGTAATTGCTGATATCTATACTTTTGTTGATGAAGAAGGGTTTTCAGAAACTCGTGTTCGATTTAAAGATGCTCCTGACTTATCCTACGGTAGCGAAGGCCAGGATATTGAAACTGCATTCTATATCAATCCGGTAGGAAATACTGCTATTAAATGGCACATGACTACTTACTCTCATGTATTTGATTTTGGTGAAGTCGAAGCACAGCTCGTAGAAGAGATTGTATCAGCGGGTACGGGTTCGTCTAGCGGCTCCTCTGCAACTATTCCTAGTAGCTCTAATGTGGCCGTTGCTGCAAATCTTCCTTTTACAAGCTCAATTGCTCTAGCTACTGCTCCTGGCTTTAACCTTAACTTTGAATTTACAGAGCAGGAGTTACGTGACATTGCGGCCATGGTAACAGGAACATTTAACTATGACGCCATATATGGAGCAACTAATACGGTTATTGATAATTTAGGTGCTGCTGACGACCTTGATGCTAATGAAGTAAACGTTATTATTATAAAAGATGCTATTAAGTTATCTAATACTGCATCTAATCTAAATGATGCTTATAATGATTTAATAATCGAAGTATCTCGTACAAATACTGCTACTGGAGATGTATATACCCAGCAGAGAAAGATTATCGACTATGATGGTGCTAGTAAGATCGCTACTGTTGGTAAGCCTTTTGACTATGACTATATCCCTGCTTCGACAGATACTTTTAGAATTTTACCTACTGGAGACCGTAGAGTAAGTATAAATCCTGCTATACAATTACTAGACTATACTACGAATACTCGTTATGGTAGAGGTCTAAATATATCCAGAGATCTTAATTTATCAACATTTTTAGACTCAGCGCGTACTTGTGATACTCGATCAGATGTTACTGTTCAGATTTCTAGCAGTACTACTATAGCTGAAGGCGAAGAATACAGATACCCTGCTACTGGAGATGTACAATTCCAGGGAACTGTTAAATCTTTTGAAGTTTTAAATGGTTATAAGCAAGTAGTCTTCACCGATGTCATAGGAAAACTTGGATATAGATGGCAAGACTGGAAATCTTTCCCAGTTGGTGAATTAGTTTGGCATCCTACATATGCTACTAATGGTTC
>Ga0255783_10004738_pt1 | contig 12411 bp, 10 predicted proteins | sample 011ome_22_FD_179981 | JGI IMG/M metagenome (GOLD analysis project Ga0255783, IMG submission 179981) | Coastal salt marsh microbial communities from the Groves Creek Marsh, Skidaway Island, Georgia - 011507BT metaG (version 2) | ecosystem: Environmental > Aquatic > Marine > Intertidal zone >... | reverse complement strand
ATATATATCAATATCAAAGGAGATAATATTGGTAATGGAAGAAACGGTTTAGGTTTTGGCACGGTTACTGTCGGAGATAGTAATGCTCAAGGAACTGAAGCTTTAGTAACAATTGAAGGCCAAACAATAACCACTCAGTTAAAAGTAATTGTACACGGCAATTCATCAAATTGGCTTTTAGTTGGCCGAAGTTCTAAAGGTCAATGTCAGAAGAATGAGTATATAAAGATTCATGATAATTACAATTGTATATGCGCTGAAGCGGGCACTGTTACCACATGGGCCCCGTATAAAAACTTTACACCCCCAGAAGACTGGCCAGACAACTGGAATCAAGCAACCATTACCAGTACGAGTGGCATATCAAAAGCTGGAGATAGATCTAGATATTATTGTAGATATAAACTTAATACTACAATGTTTGGACAGCAGGAATTTGACTCCACAAAAGAGCCAGCGATAGGTCAAACGCAACAAGCAGGCCGTCAAGTTCAGGGCTCAGATGGCACACTAGAATTAAGCGCTGAAGGTTATAGTTCGAGTGATCATTTTGATTTAAGAATAATAGGCGTACATGTTGCTTCTTACGATGAAAATACAGGAGAAATTGATGCTTCTGACGAGGCATTCGATGGCAGTATTTCTGTTAACACTGATCCAACGAATGGGGTCTTAATAGTTAACTGGTCTGGAGCTTCCAATAGTAGTTGGATATTCGCCGTAGATTATGAATTTGCAAGCATAGGGGAAGGAGACTTCGGGACGCAAGACAACTTAGATGACGCTCCTAGCGCTGGCAGTGCAGCAATGTGGCTCCAAACTGGAGAACCTGGGCCCACTCCATGTAATTGGGAAGCAAAAGAACTTTTCCCCAACGAAGAGTGTTCATGAGATTTTAAGTTCATAAAACATTATTTAAATTAAAAGATTAACATGGCAAGCTTATTAGAAATTTTAGAAAATCCCGAGTCATTCTCCAGATACTCACCTCTAGAAGATGAATTTATTGATTTTTTTACAAATTTAATTCGCGAACAAAAAAGTGATATATTTGGAGGCTCATCGTTATTTCTTTGGAATGACGGTGCTTTTTCTGACACGCCAGGCCTTGAGGTCGGAAGCCCACCTTTTGTTGAGGAAGATCTTGTTGAAAAGCCTTTCTTATCATTAATTAGGGACCATGGTTTTTTACAAATAGGGGAGGCAACAGCTTCTCCCTACTCTGATACAACCACAAACTATATACATGCCAAAACACAAACCATTGGGTTCCCTAATGTTCAAAAAATATATGCTAATGAAATATTATTGCATAGCGATAAAAAAACAATTATCGAGGTAACTGATTCTGAGGTTCATATTTATCCAACCGCAGGAATTTCCAAATTAAATATCGGACTTCCCGATGGTGTAAAAAAAGGCATTAATAGAAACGCTGATTCACGATTAGGTTCTGGCAAAATTAAAGTAGCGAACGAGACAAACCAGAAATGTGTAAATGCTGTTGTAACCGAAGCAAAGGGCCATGATTTTAATAATGGCCAATTTTCCCAATTAATTCAAAAAAAATAATCATGCCGCTTTTTGATCCATTTACTGAACGAATCACCACTACTCAACATCAAGGTAAAAATTATGCGGTGTTACATAGGAATGGTAGTTGTGTAGCTTTTGATCAAATTGTTCATTATGATGAAGCTAATGGCCTTTTGGGTTGTGTTCCTTGTAATGTTTTAATTGAATCCGACAGTGAAAGTGATTATCTAAAAGATCCATTATTATGGGCTCAAGGAGGCATCATACAAATACCCAACCTCATTGTGGGTGGTGGCAGTATGGGGGGTATAGCAGGACAGTCAGGTTTAACATTCAACCTCAATTACTCAGAGGGTGGCGATTGGGATCTTAGCTTTGAACACGAAAGGTTAGGTCATACCAGCGCATCCATTGAACAACGGGGAGCCTCAGACATTCAATTAGGTTTTAATTCTTTACCTGTAGTTGATGACGGGGGTCTTTCATGGGGAGTAACTATCAATATAATTAATGATAATATAATAGAATTACCTGAATGGGATTTATTTCTCGATGTTGATACATATCTTGCAAATGCTTATGCTACATGCGAAGATACACAATATGGACTATCAACATACAAACACTGCGCAGTTTGCGAAAGAAGAGCAAAAACTAAACGCATGAAGGAGTCTGCAAAACTAACAGAATGCTTAAGCGATAGTTGCGAAAATGGCTCGAATTTTCTAGGTTCTAGATCTACTGATAGCTTGATCGAGTCTTACAGCGATTATTCGTCTATTTGTTATGGGAGCGACCTCACGCCTGCCGAGCAGTCTGCTTGTTACGACTATGACGATACTTGGCTTTACGACCATTATGATAGACTATGTCAGAATGAGTATGTAAAGGTTTATGATGATTGCGGTTGTATATGCGCTGAAGAGGGCACTGTTACCACATGGGCCCCGTATAAAAACTTTACACCCCTAGAAGACTGGCCAGACAACTGGAATCAAGCAACCATTACCAACACGAGTTGCATATCAAAAGCTGGAGATAGATCTAGACATTATTGTAGATATGTACTTAGCACTACAATGTTTGGACAGCAGGTATTTGACTCCACAAAAGAGTCAGCGATAGGTCAAACACAACAAGCAGGCCTTCAAGTTCAGGGCTCAGGTGGCACACTAGAATTAAGCGCTGAAGGTTATAATGACGGTGAACACTCTAATTTACGAATACTAGGTGTTCACATTGCACTAGTTGGCGAAAATGGAAGTATTGATAGTTCTGATGGTGCATTCGATGGCAGTATTTCTGTTAACACTGATCCAACGAATGGGATCTTAATAGTTAACTGGTCTGGAGCTTCCAATAGTAGTTGGATATTCGTCGTAGATTATGAATTTGCAAGCATAGGGGAAGGAGACTGCGGGACGCAAGACAACTTAGGTGGCGCTCCTAGCCCTGAAAGTGTAGCAAAATGGCTCCAAACTGGAGAAATTGGGACCACTCCATGTGATTGGGAAGAAAATGAACCCACAGACGAGTGTTGTGTGCCCGATTCTGATGGCGGTTACAGATGGGATCATTATGCGATTGGGTGTCAACGTGGTGACGATGACGCACATTATCACTCAAGATGGTCTTGCGGAGAGACAAATGATTCTTGCGTGGATCAAAGTGCGCATATTAAAAATTATAACGAAAAAGGCGAATGGGATGGTACATATGGTTGTAAGGGCGGAAAGTCCCAACAAAGCACTTGCAAAAATACATACGACATAGAGGAAGCGTATGATAAGTGCTATGAAGATTGCGGATCTCAAAGCAACATACACGGAACAAATTGTTATAATGGCGCCAAAGGTGAAAACAGGCCTGATATTGCGTCAGATATATGTCATTGCGGCGGAGCATATAAATCTGAAGATACAAGCTGTGGCTGGCGAGCTATTATGAATAAAATTCCATATTCAATGTAATTTAATTCTTTACTTTTATATATTTTTATGTTAAATTATTTAGGTGCCTAAGCTAAATAAAAAAGAAATAGTTTTAAGAATCATTACTCCGCCCAAATCAATCAAAGGTCCATTTTGGACTAGAGAGTATAAAATATTAAATGATTTAATAAAAGAATTTCCAAATATTGATTTTTGGGAAAAAGTAAACTTCCATCAAGACTGGGATTCTTTATTAATTTTAAAATCAGAATACGGTAAATCATTATTAAAGAAAAAATACAAAGAGTTTCACTATAAAATACCCAAAAAAGAAAAAATTAAATTGACAAAAAAGTCTGGATATGATAAGATAGTCGAGATTAAACCTAAAACTATTCGAGGCTTTTTATCATGAGTAAGACACTAGATCAAATTAATAAATTTTTAGACGATAAAGATAATAAAAAATATCATTTCAATCATTTTAATGAAGATGAATATAAAATTCCGAGCGGCAGCCTTAATTTAGATCTCGCATTAGGTGGCGGATTTCCGTCTGGGGCGCATCGATTTACTGGTGTTAATGAAGGAGGTAAAACAAGTTGCGCCCTTTCCGTGGCTCGCAACTTTCAAAACCATTTCGGAAAAGATGGCATGGTTGTTATTGTAAAAAGTGAAGGGCGGCTTAGTAAAGAAATGCTTAAAAGGTCAGGAATCAAAACAGACCCAGAATCTTTTTTTGTTTTAGATTGTAATATTTTTGAAAAAGTTTTTGAGTTAATTAGAGATTTAGTTTTTAATAATGAAGATGGAAAAAAGTATATGTTCATTGTTGACAGTGTTGATGCTCTTTGCCGAATGAATGATGTTGATAAACCTTTTTCTGAAAGCGAGCAAGTAGCTGGAGGAGCCCTTGTAACCTCAGTCTTTCTTAAGAAAATGGTTCTGCCCATCACCAAGATGGGACACATGATGATATTAACTTCTCAGGTAAGGGTAGAGGTTGCATCCAACCCATACGCAGCTCGTGGTGGCCCTAAAGTAAAGCAGGCTGGAGGTAACGCCATTAAACATTACGCCAACTTTATATTAGAATTTGAAGAAAGATACAACAATGATATAATGTGGGAAAATCCATCTGCAACTAAAATTGAAGACAAGGGTGACCCAATTGGTCACTATTGTAAAATTAGATTCCGCAAAAGTGTTAATGAAAAAACGGGAGCTCAAGTAAGATACCCCATTCGTTATGGTAGAACTGATGGAAATTCAGTTTGGAAAGAGAAAGAAATTATTGACATGATGTATCTTTGGGGATTCATCGAAAAGAAAGGTGCTTGGATATCATTTGATGAAGAAATGTTATCAGAATTAAAAAAACAAAACTTAGAATGCCCAGAAAAAATACAAGGCGACCAAAAATTACTAGAACTTTTAGATAATAATGGAAGTCTCAAAGATTATTTTTATAATATTATAAGTAAAATTTTTGAGAATGAAAAAGAATAAAATTTTTATTTCTATTGCTAGCTATCGAGATCCAGAGCTAATACCCACAATTGAAAATTGTATAGCCAATGCTAAAAACCCTCGAAATTTAGTATTTGGTATCTCTAGACAGTTTCATCCTGATGATAAATTTGATGATTTAAAAAAATATAAAAAAAGAAAAAGCTTTAAAATTATTGAAACAGATTATAAAAAAAGCTTAGGGGTTTGCGATGCAAGACATTATATACAAAAACTCTATGATGATGAAGAATATTATTTTCAACTAGACTCTCACCATCGCTTTGTTCAAGGTTGGGATGAAAAGCTTAAAAAAACACTACAAAGGCTGCAAAAAGACGGCAACACTAAGCCCATACTGTCTTCATATTTACCCTCGTATGACCCTGATGTTAAAAATGAAAATAGACTAAACGATGTTTGGCGCACATATATTGATAGGTTTATGCCAGAAGGTCCTATTTTTATTTTTCCAGAAAGCATTCAAGATTGGGAAAATTCCAAACCAGAACCTGCAAGATTTTTAAGTGGGCATTTCATTTTTTCTTTTGGCTCTTTTTGTAAAGAAGTGCCTTACGACCCCAAACTTTATTTCCACGGCGAAGAGAGTTCTTTGGCGGTTAGAGCCTACACTCACGGCTACGATCTATTTCATTTACACCGCCCATGGGTTTGGCATCACTATACAAGAGAAGGTAAAGCTCGACATTGGGATGATGTTCCTAAATGGGAAAAGTTAAACAAAGAAAGTTTTGCTCGATATAAAAAATTACTAGGCATGGATGGAACTCGCAGAGCTCACTTACCAAAATATGGCTTAGGCAAAACTAGAAGCCTTAAGAGTTATGAAATGTATTCTGGTATTCGCTTTAAAGATAGAAAAATTCAACAGCATACGCTAGATAGAAATCCACCCCCAGTTCCTTTTACGGTTAAATCTCAATATGAAAAAAACTTTGTTTCTGAGTTTAAATATTGCATAGATATTCATAAGCCTGCTTTTACTGAAAAAGATTATGACGTTTGGGTTATGGCCTTTAAAGACCAAGACGGACAAGAAATGGTAAGACTGGACGCGGAAGAAGAAGAGGTTAAAAATTTATTAAACGAAAATCCTAATGATGATTTCGTGAGGTTTTGGCGCAAGTTTGAAACATCAAAAATTCCATCAAAATGGCTAGTTTGGCCTCACTCCAAAAGCAAAGGCTGGATGAACATTATCGAAGGCGAGGTTCCGTTTAGTGGATAGCATATATATACAAATAGCAGCGTACAGGGACCCAGATGCCTCTAATACGGTGCAAGATTTAATCTTAAAGTCTAGTGGGAAAAACAAAATTAGAATCTCTGTTATAGATCAATTTTGCGAGCAGGATAATTATTATGATCTTAAAAAAGATTTTAAAAAAATTAAAAAAAGTCACACCAGTTTAGATTATGAAAAAATAAACTACAAAGAAACAAAAGGTGTATGCTGGGTTCGCCATCTTTTAAATAAAAAATATAAAAAAGAAAAATACACACTGCAACTCGACTCCCATCACCGTTTTGAAAAAAATTGGGATACTACACTAATTAATATGCTTGAAATGCTGCGCAATGACGGCTACCAAAAACCTTTATTAACAACTTATTGTCCAGCTTTTATTCAGCAAACTGAAGAAAAATTTCCATACGCAACACAAATGGATTTTGATAGATTCACACCAGAAGGAGCACTTTTTTTTAAGTCTGGAGTAATTTCAGATTGGGAAAACTTAAATAAGCCAGTCACCTCTCGCTTTATCAGTGGTCATATGATTTTTGTTGATGGAAAATTTTGCGAAGAAGTAATTTACGACCCACATTATCTATTTCATGGCGAAGAAATCAACTTAACCGTTAGGGCTTATACCCATGGTTATGATTTATTTCACCCCCACAAACCAGTCATTTATCATGAATACTCAAGATCCCATAGGCCAAGAAAATGCTGGGACGACGACCCCACTTGGGGATCACAAAACTCTAAATCTCATTTAAGGAACAGAAAATTTTTCGAAATGGATGGCGAAAAAAAAGATATAGACTTTAAAGAATATGACCTAGGGACCGAAAGAACTATAGAGGACTACGAAGAATATAGTGGGGTAAGTATGGGTAGGCGCTCTGTTCAAGAATATACTACAGACCTCCACTATCCACCAAACCCAATTAAGCGAGACGACCCTGCCTACATAGACTCTTTTCTCCCAATTTTTAATCATTGTATTGATTTAGGATTTGATCAAGTTCCATTAGATGACTATGATTTTTGGGTTGTAGCTTTTCATGATAAAGATGGGGCCACTATTTTCAGGGAAGACTTAAATGAGCAGCAAGTCAAAGAAGTTAAATCAGATCCAGATGGCTATTGTAAAATATGGAAAAAATTTCACACAAAAGAAAAACCTGATCATTGTATTGTTTGGCCACACTCAAAAAGTCAAGACTGGTGTGATCAAATTAAAATAAAGCTTTAATTATAAAATTTATAATTTATGAAAAAATTAAAATTCAACAACTGTCAACCATTAAACCTAAAAGAAAGTCAAACATCATGAGCGTTCAAGGCCACTTTACATATGAATCCCAATTAGGGCATCTTGTTACCGCCATGCAATCACCCAAAGCCTTTGATGCCTTTCAGGCTCTATTTAATACAATTAAATTTAAAAGAGTCATTGAGATAGGTTCAGCTTACGGAGGCACGACTTTAATGATTAGGGACGCTTTAAACAATTCTAACCAAAAAGATTGCGAGATATGGACTTTTGATACTAATTATAAAACCACTCCAACTTCCATACAGTCTTACATCAGCAAGGGTGAAAATATTAAATTTTTTAATAATAATGTATTCAACACAAAAGTTAACCCTTGGGAAATATTAGACAGAAACAGTGATTTAGTTAAATTCATACAATCAGATGGTAAAACTTTAGTTTTATGCGACGGAGCTTGCAAGCGTTTTGAGTTTCCTATTTTATCAGAATTTCTCAAACCCGAAGATCATATTATGGCACATGATTACGCTAAAGATGATGCATACTTTGAAAGTCACATTAAAAATAAAATTTGGAATTGGCATGAAATAAAATTTTCACATGTTGAAGGAGCTTTTAATAAATATAATTTAGACTTTTTCATGGATGCAGACTTTAGTCGAGTTGCTTGGTTGAGTTCCACGAAAAAACAATGAAATTAAATTATATTGGACAAGTAAATAATAATCCAACAGAATGGTTTTGGACTTTTAATGCTAAATTTTTAAAATTATTAGAAAGCCGTGGACACTCCCTCTCTTCAGCTAAAAGATTAGACTCTCGTAATGCATCTGGTTGGGTTCATCATGAAGTTTTTGGCTATAAGACTTGTTTAAACGCAAACAATCTTTTATTAATTAATCCTAAAACAGAAAAAGTCGTTTTATTTACTACATTTTTTGACCTACGGCAGTTATGTGGAGGCGCTTGCAATTTACCTTTGGACAATATGTCTGCAATATATTCTGGCCATTTTGATGAAAAAATTATCTCAAGAGATGCTGGTCTTTTTCAAAATTTAATTAAACCGTGGTACTTTCGGCCTTGGAATAGAGAAGATTTATATCCAGAAAATGTTTATCAACCTGAAAATAATAATCTTTTCTTTAGGGGCATCAATATTTCTGGTATCAGAACTGCGGCAGCAGAGTTACAAAAATTGAATATCGAAGGCATTGATGTATTATTTTCTAAAACAAACAACAAAGACTATTGTAAGGCAATGCAATCTGCAGGGGTATGTTTCTCTTTATCTGGCATACGAGATATGTGCAATAGAGACATAGAATACTGGAGAGCTGGAGTTCCCTTTATTAGGCCACGATTTACATCCAAACTAATTGTCGACATTCCTGATGACGCTTATTTCCCTATTGAATGGGAATCAGATTACACCTCATGCACTCCGCGTCCCGCTAACCCGAAAAAGTTGGCCCTTGATATTGTTGAAAGGTATAAAGAAATTAGAAATAACCAAAAGCTACTAAACGAAGTAGGTAAAAACGGACACTCTTTTTATAAAAAACATTTTACAACAGAAAACATTCTAAATAAATCTTTTGAACTACTAGAGCGATCAGGCTTTTTAACTAATGAATAACGAATCTCAAAAAATTTTTTCAAATATATACGATAACTATGGGTTCGGCTCCACTGAATCAAGAAGCGGACCAGGTAGTACCCTTGAAGAAACTAAAAACCTTCGCCATAAAATACAAGAACTTATTCAACAAAAAAAAATTAAATCAGTTGTAGATTTTCCTTGTGGAGATCTTAATTGGATTAAAGAAATTTTGTCATCCATAGAATCATATACAGGCTGCGATATAGTTGAACAATGCATTAATATTAATAAGCAAAATTTCCCCAACCAAAACTTTCAATGCCTTGACTTAGCCTCAGACCCAATACCAGAAGCCGACTTGTTAATCGTTAGGGATGTAATTGGTCACCAACCCCTTGAAATTGGAAAGCAAATGATTAACAATATCCTTTCCTCTAACTGCAAATATCTATTAAGTACAACATGGGCAAGCAAAAACGGGGAATCTTGGAGGAAATGCAATACTGGAGATGTTGACAGGCAAAATGAAGGAGTTGATTTTGGATCATTTTACCCCGTTAATTTAATGGCGGAGCCGTTTAACCTACCAGAAGCTGAATTGTATTTTGAAGAAAATGTTTTTGTTGATAATTTTGATAAAGGCAATCGCAAAACTTTAGCACTTTGGGATTTATCTAAAATAAAATCTAAATTAAATATTAAAAAAGAATTAATTGAACATAAAAAAACTACAATAGTTACTGGCATATGGAATCTAGCTAGAGAATCCGCTGGGGCAGGATTCGAGAGGCCATTTAACCACTATATAGAAAATTTTAAAAAACTTTTAAAAACGGACTCACCGATGGTTATCTTTATTGATCATGAGTACGAGCAAATTGTATGGGATATTAGAAGTAAAAACAACACTCTCCTTATCCACAAGAACTCAGAAAGCTTTAAGTCGTTCCCATTTTATGATAAAGTTCAAGAAATTAGAAAAAACGAAAAATGGCTTTCTCAAAGTGGCTGGTTAAAAGAAAGCACTCAAGCTACCTTAGAATTATATAACCCAATGGTTATGTCTAAAATGTTTATGCTTAATGATGCAAGAATATACAACCCATTTAATACGGATTATTTTATTTGGGTAGATGGAGGCATTACTAACACAGTGCATGAAGGTTACTTTACGCATGATAAAGTTATCAATAAAATAGATCAGTTTATAAATAAATTTTTATTTATCTCTTTCCCATACCCTGATGGCCCAGAAATCCATGGTTTTTGTAGGTCTAAAATGGAAACATATTGCGAAGAAGACCCTCAGTATGTTTGTCGAGGCGGCATCTTTGGTGGGCATAAAGATTTTATCGCCGAAGCTAATTCTACATATTATAATTTATTATTTGATTCTTTAAATTCTGGATACATGGGCACAGAAGAAAGCGTTTTTACTATTATGGCCCATAAAGAGCCAAGTAAATATTCTCGCTTTGAGCTTAAAAGCGAAGATTGCGGCCTGCTTTCTTCTTTTTTTGAAACTTTAAAAAATCATATTAAATCAGAAGCCCCAAACCTATCAAGACCTATATCAAAAAAATGTTCTTTATATGTTTTAACTTTTAATTCGCCCGATCAATTTTCTAAATTAATAGAGTCGTTTAAGCAAGTGCCAGATTTTTTTGATATGGTTGAAAAGTATGTTTTAGACAATTCCACAGACCCTTCTGTTTTCGAACACAACCAAAAGATTGCTAATGACAATGCATTTACATTAATTAAAAAAAATAACATAGGCATATGCGGTGGAAGACAGTTTATCGCGGAACATTTTGCTGAAACTGACTCAGAATATATGTTATTCTTTGAGGATGATATGTTTTTAAACCCTCCCAGTTCTACAGGTTTCTGTAAAAATGGCTTTCGCCAATATATCCAAGGGCTTCTTCCAAAAAGTTTAAAAATTATGGCAAAGCATAAATTTGATTTTCTAAAATTATGTTTTACTGAATTCTTTGGAGACAATCGAACTCAATGGTCTTGGTATAATGTCCCACAAAATGTCAGAGAAAAATATTGGCCAGAATACCACAAGCTCCCAGAGCATGGCTTAGACCCTAATGCTCCGCTTTTATCTTTTAACAATATGGGTTTCGAGGACGGGTTAACATTTTTAACTGGAGAGATTTATTATGCTAATTGGCCTCAAATTGTCAGCAAGTCAGGCAATAAAAAAATGTTTCTAGACACAACTTGGGCTCATCCTTACGAGCAGACATGGATGTCTCATATTTATCAAGAAACTAAAAAAGGTAATATTAAACCCGCTATTCTTTTAGCTTCACCAATTACTCACGACAGATTTATTCATTACGATAAATCAGAAAGAGTTGAAAGTTAAATCATGTTAAATTGAATGCAAAATAAAAGTACAGTAGCCATACTTCTTTATGGAATTACTAGAGGTCAAGGTAGTATTGTCTCTCAAAAATTCAACGAATTTGTAATTAATGAATTAAAAAAACACTTTAACTTAACAGTGTTTTTGTATTGCTTTACAGTTACTGAAATGTTGGTAGATCCTCGCCGCCAAAAAAATGATGTTATTAAAATTGAAAATCAAGAAGACTGGAAACTTTTTGACGCTGATTTTTCTGGGGTGGAAGATCAAGCAATTTTTTCTCAAGGTTTTGATTATCAAAATTTTATAGGAAAAAGGATGGACTGCTTTAGGGATAAATATTACTCTATTCGAAATTACATTAATAGTTTGTATTGCCTACAGAAATGTTTTGAATTATCTAAAGATATAAAATTTGATTGCTATCTATGTAGTAGGCTGGATTTATTATATAGAGATAATATACATTTGTTATCCTCCGTTAATGATGTAATTAATAATTCAAATGAAAACATTTTATATTCTCCAGTTTGGAATCAAAGCACAGGTTTAAACGACAGGATATCTATTGGCAATTATAATGTAATGAACATATATAGCAACAGAATCAACCAGTACAAAACCCATAAAGCATTGCATCCAGAAAGATTTTTATTAGATTTATCTAAATCACATAAATTTTTAAATAAAACGTTTAGAATGTATGCTTCTAGGATTCGGGCGGATGGCTCAACACTCAACTGGCCCACTTAATGAAATTTAAAACCTTAACAGGCTCAGTAAGAAAAGTAATTGGCGTCCAAAAATACATGATAGACTGGGATGGAGACAGTAAAAGTAAATTCCAAAAATCAGTCAAAGATTTTTTAAAAAAATACTGGGAAAGACAAGTTATTTTTGAAGAGTTTCCAGTGGCTGGAACAA
>Ga0255783_10004720_pt1 | contig 12437 bp, 10 predicted proteins | sample 011ome_22_FD_179981 | JGI IMG/M metagenome (GOLD analysis project Ga0255783, IMG submission 179981) | Coastal salt marsh microbial communities from the Groves Creek Marsh, Skidaway Island, Georgia - 011507BT metaG (version 2) | ecosystem: Environmental > Aquatic > Marine > Intertidal zone >... | reverse complement strand
TGAGTTTCTCGAATAATAAATTGAATATGTTCTTCTCGTTAGAAGATGAGATGTGTTCACATGTGTGAGTATAATGAAGTTGGTGCAGTTCCGAAATTTTTTTTGGCTTCTCTCTTTTTGTGTCTGTTTCTCATCATTTTTTTTGTTTTGGTCTTCTTCTTTTCTTCTTCTTCTTCATTCCAAAAGAAACAAAAAGCGCTCGCTTCTCCACACGACAACGACAACACAACAAACACAACGGAAGAAGAACAACAACAAAAGAAAAAATCAAATCGATCAAATCATCATCAAAATCAAAATGCAAGGCGCGCGACAATCGGACGTGTTCTTCGGCGAACGCGAGAGCGGGCAAGACGTGAGGCAATCGAACGTGACCGCAGTTCAAGCGGTGGCGAACATCGTGAAGAGCAGTTTAGGACCCGTTGGGTTGGACAAGGTATTCTAGTTAAAATTCTGTTTTCGAACCGGGAAAAAGTCAACGTTGGCATCGCGATGGATCGTTTTTTTCTCTCTCTCTCTCTCTCTCTGCTGAAAGCGCTTCGTCGCGCTCGACGTTTGGCGGAAGTTTTATACCTTTGCATAAAACTAACTTCTTCTTTTCTTTTCTAAAAACATTAGATGCTCGTGGACGATATCGGCGACGTGACGATAACCAACGACGGCGCGACGATTTTGAAACTTTTAGAGGTGGAACATCCGGCGGCGAAGATTTTGGTCGAACTGGCGGAGTTACAAGACCGCGAAGTTGGCGATGGGACCACGTCCGTGGTCGTGTTAGCCGCGGAGTTGCTAAGAAGAGCGAACGATTTAGTGAGACAAAAGATTCATCCGACGTCGGTGATTGCCGGGTATCGATTGGCGGCGAAGGAGTGCGTGAAGTATTGCGAGAAACACATGGCGCGAAAGGTGGAAGATTTAGGAATGGAAACGATTAAGAACGTGGCAAAGACGAGCATGAGCTCGAAAATTGTTGGGATGGATTCAGATTTCTTCGCCGGTTTAGTCGTGAACGCGTGCGAGAAAGTGAAGACGTACGACGATATGGGCGACGTGAAGTATCCGATAAATCGAGTGAACATTTTGAAGGCGCACGGGAAATCGGCGAAAGAGAGCGAAGTTTTAGATGGGTACGCGCTGAATTTAGGCCGGTCGGCGCAAGGTATGCCGACGCACGTGTCGAACGCGAAAATCGCGTGCTTGGATTTCAACTTGCAAAAGACGAAAATGTTGTTTGGGATTCAAGTTTTAGTCAACGATCCGAAAGAGTTGGAAAGAATTAGAGAAGAAGAGTCGGCGATTACCTCGAGAAGGATTCAGATGGTGTTGGAAGCGGGTGCGAATGTTATTTTGTGTACCAAAGGTATCGATGATATGGCGTTAAAGTATTTCGTAGAAGCTGGGGCGATTGCGTGTCGACGCGTGCCGAAAGAAGATTTGAAGAGAGTCGCGCGGGCGACGGGCGCGCAGGTTTTGAGCTCATTATCTGATATGGACGGGAACGAATCCTTCGACCCAACGCATTTAGGGGAAGCGAAAGAAGTGTTCGAAACGAAAGTGAGCGATGACGAGATGATTTTAATTAAAGGCTGCAAATCCTCGCAAGCGTGTACCATGCTCTTGAGAGGCGCCAACGATTACTTCCTGGACGAAATCGATCGGTCTTTACACGACGCCTTGTGCGTCGTCAAACGTTGCTTAGAATCCGGTTCGGTCGTTCCGGGAGGAGGAGCCGTCGAATCCGCGTTATCTGTTCATCTCGAACAAAAATCCGTCTCGTTGGGTTCTCGCGAACAACTCGCCGTCGCCGAATTCGCCGAGGCGTTGTTGTGCATCCCGAAAACTTTAGCCGTCAACGCGGCCAAGGATTCCACCGATTTAGTCGCAAAACTACGAGCCTACCACTTCGCCTCTCAATCCGGCAAGGAAGAGGACAAACACTACGCCGGTTACGGTTTAGACTTACACAAAGGCGAGTTGAGAGACAACCTCGCCGCCGGCGTCCTCGAACCGACGATGAGTAAGTGCAAATCGTTCAAGTTTGCCGCCGAAGCCGCTATTACGATTTTACGAATCGACGATATGATCAAGTTGGAGAAAGAGGACGGCGACGGGCGAGACGGGTTTTAGTACTACTTTAACGCCACGATGAAATTCGATGCAAATTCTCGAGAGAGAGAGAGAGAGAGAGAGTTAGAGAAGGAAGAGAGAGAGAGAGGGCGATGTGAGAGCGTAGATTATAGGAAAATGAAAGGAAAATGTGAAAAACAATCCTCCTTTACAGAATTCGTCAAAATAAAGAAGAACCCGCTCGCGTTTGCGTCGTAAAATGAAACGACCACGTTGTCTCACTGAAAAAGACCAATCATAACGATGATTTTCTTTTCGCTTTATGTCATCCTCACACTACTCGCGCGTCTGTCTTCTTCACTCGCCGCCGGGGTCACATTTGGCCCCGTCGACGACCGACGACGTCAACCCCTAAAGTTGGATAAACGAGAAGAACTTGCTGCTCGTAGTATCACGGGGATAAGCACGGAGAAGACGAGACAGACCACCTTATGCGTCATCGGGGACGAGAAAGGCAACGTCGAGCACTTGCGGTTGTTAATAGACCAGTCCGAGAAGAACGGACACGAAGTGAAGATATTCCAGTCCGAGAAAGATGCGATTGGGGGAATCAAGTATTGTTCTGCGCTTTTTGCGTTTCAGCGCGGCGACGTCGAGTACCGATTGAGAGATGAAATTGTGAGACTGAGCGAGGACGTGAGAGTGAATCACATTCAAGGGACAGATGTGTTGACGTCGAAGAAAGAGTTAATGGAGCTTGGGTTAGATTTTGTGCCGGAAAGGAGAGACGACGGCGGCGTTCCGGTAATACGGAAGAAGCCGACGCACGGCGGTGTCGAAGTGATGTTGAGTGGCGATACTTTGAAGAAGAGTGAATCCATATACCAAAGATATATCGATAACGCGTTGCATATAGATGGAATGCCGTTCGATTATGGCGCATACGTGTTTCTTTCGGAAACGCATTATTTAGATGGCGAAACGAAACAGGCGAAATTGACGTACGAGGTATGGAATGACGTCATGCTTCGGTTTGCGACGAATGGCCAGTTTGTAGAATCAACGTATACGAACGCGTGGAGTATGCCGAGTTTAGTGAACGCGTCTTCGCCGGGTGAAGACTTTCAGGCCAAGATGGCGTTCGCGAGGTACTTGGGCGAGGAAAAATCGAAAGCGCTTTTCGAAACCATCGATCGACGCATAGAAGATGCGTTTAAAGCAGCTCGGCCGTATTTGTCCAACGCGTTCACAACAACCGCTTTTAGTTTGTTACGATTTGATTTTGTCATCGATGACAACTATTTTCCGTGGTTGATTGAAGTCAACGCGTCTCCGAATATCAAGCCGTCCTCAAAAGGACAAGAGAAGATGCTTATTGAAATGCTCGATGTCGTGTCCAAGAAATTGTTCGCTTTAGAAGAAGATATCGTGTTATCACACGAACTGACGCGAGAAACAGACATCCGCAAGAAACGGTACACGAGAAAGTTAGCGCAATCGGAGTACACGGACGTGGACTGCGTCGTGAGCGATTGGACGGCGTACAAGCCTTCGATATGCGCAGATCCTTGCTACGCCTCCACGCACACGCAGGTTCGCTCTCGAATCATCACGACTCCCCAACGTGGCAACGGCGCCGCGTGTCCTCCAAATTTAATCGAAAGTCGAGTAGCAGATTGTCCGAACGAGTGCCCTCCACCAACGCCGCCTTCTCCACCGCCTTCGCCTCCACCACCTTCCCCTTCGCCGCCTCCCCAATGGAATTACGCAAACGAAAATGGCGCTCCAATCGTGTTCACAACGAGCTCGTCGACGACGAGCACTAGCAGTAGGAAGAAGAGTTTAAAACTATTAGTTTTCGTAGTAGCGTGTGTAGTCTTGTGATGAGGTACCAGTTGGTACCATGATGCGTTAACAACAACTCGTGTGGTGAACATTTTTATAAAAATGCACCCAACAAAAAATTAGGTAAGTACAATTTACATCGCATGAGGCCAATGTCTCGACCCTTGCTGCGTTCCTGGTTTTTCATCTCTTCTTTCTTTCCAAGTGGTGTACAAAGTCTTCTCGCGATGGTCGTTGGACCAGGCAAACTCGAATTTCCCGACCAAAATGCGATCACCCTCGCTGGCGCCGGCTTCCTTCAGCGCCTTTTCAATGCCACTCATTTTCAATACTCTCGCGAAACGTTTATAGCTTTCAAAGTAATCCCAGTTGGTCATTTGACAGAATCGTTCAACCGCGGTGCCTCTGACGACGAACGCGTACGGGGTATCTTCGACGGTAAAATCTTCAATGCGCGCACCGTCTGCCGCTCTTTTCGCTCTCGATTGTTCAATCTCGAGCGACTCTTCGCTCTCTAACCGTCTCGGACCTAACATTTTGTGTGTCTCGGCGACTTTGGACATCAGCTCGTCCACGCCTTCTTTCGAAACCGCGCTGATTTCAAAGCACTCCACGCCTTCGAGTTTTAACGTCTCTTTTAATTTCCTCGCGTTCGTTCTCGCTTGGTCGCTCACGTCGATTTTATTCAAAGCGACTAATCGAGGTTTGTCTAACATCGTCTCATCGAAGAGCATCAGTTCGCTCACGATGGCATCGTGCGCATGCAAACAGTCCTCCTCGGAACAATCCACCACGTGTAGCAACAACCGCGTTCTTTCTGCGTGCCTCAAAAACTCAAAACCTAAACCTAAACCTTCGCTCGCGCCTTCTAATAAACCCGGCACGTCCGCGAAGACCATTCGCGTGTAATCTCTTTCGACCAAGCCTAAGTTCGGGACGATGGTCGTGAACGGATAATCAGCAATCTTTGGTCGTGCGGCGGAAACGGCGGCTAACAGCGAAGATTTTCCTGCATTTGGCGCACCGATAACACCCACGTCCGCGACTAATTTCAGCTCGAGCTCGATCCATTTCTCCAAGCCTTCCTCGCCGAGTTCCGCTAACATTGGCACTTTGTTTTTACTCGTTTTAAACGACGCGTTACCTCTCCCGCCTCGACCACCAGCGATTATCGTCTTCGTTTCTTCGTGTTCCAACAATTCGCACAGCACCTCTCTCGTTTGCGAATCTCTCACGATCGTCCCGGCTGGTACTTTAATCTCCAAGTGATAGCCGTTTGCGCCGTTACATTTCGACCCTCCACCGTGTTTCCCATTCTTCGCTCGATGGTGCACTTTCTTCCGAAACATTTGCAACGAGTGCATGTTCTCATCCGCGGTAAACGACACGTCCCCACCAATCCCGCCGTTCCCACCACTTGGACCACCATTCGGTACAAACTTTTCTCTCCTAAACGCAATCACCCCGTTCCCGCCGTTCCCGGATTTCACGTAAATCTTCGCCGTATCGAAATACCGCATCTCCGACGGCATTCCTTTCCCTCGTTCCAATTTTTTCATTTTCTCCTTCTCGTAATCGTAATCGTCTTCGAATTCCGCGCCTAACTGGTACATTTTCCCGCCCGGCGTGAACACGTTGATGTCGTCCTCGTCGTCTGAATCGTCGTATTCAATCGCGTCGTCTTCATCAAAGCTCTCTTCCTCAACATCATCAGAGCTTACGAATTCGCCCCAAGAAGAAGAGGCGTTCGTCGACCCATCCTCCTCGTCCTCGATTTCCTCTCCAAACTTTACCATTCTCCCTCCGTTCTTCATCTCCTTCTCTTCCTCTTCTCTCGTTTCGTCCCACTCGAAGTACTGTTTGAAACTGTTGTTGTTGCTCTCTTCCGCGTAAAACTGCGCGCGAGTGCGCATGGTTTCCGACTTTTTATCCGCCGCGGCTTCTAAACCTTCAAACCAATTTGTCGTTGCTGCTTTCGAAGATGACGACGATGGTGCCTCCACGTCGTTTTCTGAAGAGGACGAAGACGACTTCGATTCCATCACCTTTTTAGCCGCCGCCGGGGAAGAATTCTTCAATTTCTTCTTCTTCTTCTTCTCCTTATCGTCTTTGATGGGAGAAAGAGAAGGTTTCGCGCGACAGAGCACCGGAGAACAACAACGACTGCTGCTGCTCGTTCGGTAACGACTCGCAGGAGAGAGAGTCGAAAGAAGAAAAGACGCGCGCATGATGTGAGAGATTATTTGTGACGAGAACAGCTTCACTTAATCGATTATTTTTAATGTACAACTGGTGTGTGTTTGGGGTGGATTTTACGAGAACTACTTCGATTTCTTTTCGTTCCCTTTCGTTTTCTTTTTCGAACCTTTCCTGGGTTTGATCCCCATGAGCTGCGGACTGTGATTGACGGCTTCGGCCCATCCGAAGGACGGGTGTCTTTCCCACCACCCGTCGGTGTCTTCCCAAACGTCCCAGTGGTCGCTTCCGTCGCTGGAGTGGCCGTATTTGCGCACTCGTCCGTCTGGCCAGTGTTCTTCTCCCCAGTCTTTGCTGACTTTGTGACCGTCGCGGTCGTTCCAGGTGGAGCCTTCGCGTTCGCCTTGACGGCCGTGAGAGGCGTAGGAACCCCATCGTTCGGACCAACGCTCGCCCCAGGAGCGACCGCTGCCGCCGTCTTCGCCGACGTCTCGATCTGCCCAAGAATCGTTCGTTTTCATGCAACCGCCGTGGCCGTCCCATTTTTCTTTCCAGTTGTGGTTCCATCGAGACGCGTGGCCGTCCTCTGGGATCTCGTTTTTACCGACGCACGATTTCTTGAAACATTCTCGGTCGACGACGCCGTCGCCCCAGTACGCCTCTCGCCAGTCTTCGTGCCATTCCGCGCCGCTCGCGTTGGCGCCCCATTTGTTCGCGGACCGTTCGATTTTTTTACTCGCGTCCGTGAAGAAACCTCGCGAGACGTCGGAACAGGAGATTTCAGACCACGATTCTTGCCAGACGTTGCCGTGACCGTCGCGTCCGGATTTTACGGCGCCGAGTTCTTTGTAATCAAACGCGTCCGCGGTGGACCACCACTTCTCTTCCCATTCGACGGACCCGTCCGCCGACTGCCCTCTCACTAACGTCCATTCGCAAACGCGCCCGTTTTCTAATTCGCTCGTGCCAGCTTCTCGCCACCATCGCGTGCCGTCGGAAAGCTCGCCGTGCGTTTCGCCATCTGCGCCTAATTCTCTCACCGCGGACGCGAATTCCGCTTCCGTCGGCGCTCTTTGGTCTGCTTCCACCTCGTCCGCTTGCGTCGCCGTTTGGCTTTCAAATGCCAGCGGCAACTCCTTCGTGCCTTTCGCTTGAACTTGAGACTGAAAATCTAAATTCAGCGTTTGCGTCACGCCGCGTTCGGCGACTTGCACCGCCTGTTCGATTCTAGTTTGCGTTTGCTTCTGTAATTTAGGCACCGGCGCGCCATCGGTATCGGACTTTTTCCTCTCCGGAGGCGTCCAAGACCAGAAATCCATCCCAGTCGCGTCGCCGTTCGCATCGTCGTCGATGTCAATGGAATGGTTAATCGAGTGCGCTTTCTTCTGCGCGTTTCTCAGCGTCCCTCCCGCCGCTCCTCCTCCTCCAGACACTCCAGATGCCACATTTGCTGCCGCATCGCTCACCTCCTTCAACGTCTTCGCCGCACTTTTCTTCACCGTAGATAACCCATCCTCCACAATTTTTTTCGCCCGACCAATCTCAATCGGCGACGTCACCGCCGACCGAGCTTGCGCGGCGTTCAGCGCCGCTTTCGCGCGTTCGATGGTCCCGATCGGCGACGCCGCGCGTTCGAACAAATCAATCACGTTGGCGGACTTTCTCGATTTTTCGTCCTGTTCTGAAGTCGTCGTCTGAATCGTCGTCGTCGTCGTTTGGGTCGCGGATGATGATGGTGATGATGAGAACGACGACGGCGGTGGTTTTGATGATGTCGGCATCAATCCCGAATCTCGATGTGGTTCTTGTTCTTGTTGTTCTTCTTGTTGTTCCGCCAAAGGCTTTGTTGTTTGGGGCAAAAAGTCCACGCCGTAAATCACGCTCGTCCTCTTCGGTGGCAACACGTCCTCCTCGCCTCCTCCTCCTCCTCTGTCCGAGGAAGGCGACGATAAAGACGACGGCGAGAAACGATGATGATAATGATGATGATTTTGCGCGTGCTTCCGCTGACTCCATTTTATCCTCTTTTGAGTGCACAAAGCGGGGACAAAATGAACGACTTTAACAGCGACGAGGACGACACCGTTACCACCACCCATGATGATGCGCGTGGTAGTTTTATGTGTTCTCGTTCTTTTTCTTCTTTTACTTCGGCTTGGATCTCTCTCTCGTCTTCTCGAGCTCTGTTCTGGCGCGCGCGTAATCCCTTAACGAACATTTTGTATCTGAATAAAATAAATTTAGGGTTGGTTAAATGCTGATGCTTATACGACGTGTATGTGTATACTTAGAAGTACAACTGAGCTAATGTTGAGTACGCATGTGGCTTTGCAAATGAGCAAGTTGACGAAAAGCTTTATCGCAAACATCACATTCGTACGGTTTCTCGTTTGTGTGAATACGCATGTGGACTTTCAAATAACCAGATTGACGATATCTCTTCTCGCACACATCACATTTGTACGGTTTCTCGTTCGTGTGCATACGCTTGTGGCTTTTCAAATGACCGAGTTGACGAAAACTTTTCTCGCAAACATCACATTCGTACGGTTTCTCGTTCGTGTGAATACGCATGTGCCTTTGTAAAACGTGAGAATAACGAAAACGCTTCTCGCACACATCACATTCGTACGGTTTCTCGTTCGTGTGAATACGCATGTGTCTGGCCAAATTGGATGAATTAACAAACACCTTCTCGCAAACATCGCACTCGTGCCCTCTCTTTCTCTTCACTCCTTTAGCAACAAAAGCAGTTTCTTCTTCTCGCATCTGGTGATTTTGCTCCACGACATCGTCGCACGGCACGCACATAATCCTCCATAATTGCTTCACGTCCTCGTCTTCTCCCTCTTCTTCTTCTTCTTCTCCCTCTTCTTCTTCTTCTTTTTGTATCTGATGATTTGCCTCGACATCCTCATCATCAGGAATCCTCGAACGCACAAACACCAAAGGTTCTTCTTTCCCGCGTCCCTTCAAAACCGTCCTCGCGTTCACCGCTCTTTTCGGACGTGGATTCTTTCGTGGTCGTCGTCGCATGTTGTTGTTGTTGTTGTTGTTGTTCTTTCAACGCGTCGTCGTCGCAGAGTAGAAGAAGAGGTTCTTTCTCAAAGCGTAAAGAGTTTATGTAATAGCAGTGTTTATAAGTCTTGGAAAAAAAAAAAATTGAGACGTTTCGCAGGAAATGAAGAAAAAGCTTCTCAAAAAAAAAAAAATTTCTCCTCAGAACGAACCAACGAAAATCACTCGAACAACTCAAAATTCTGCTGTTGTTGTCCTTCTCTTCCGGTGGATGCTGAGAGGAAGCAGCTCGCGGTGTCTTCGTTCGCTGCTCGCGTCCTCTTTCATTTCCTCGTCTTTATCCTCTCCTTCGAAAACTGCGCGCGCTGCTTTTGCCAGCTTTTGTGCTCGAGGAGGACTTTTGAGAACGGAAGGAACGCGTTTTATTCCAAGTCGTCGTCGTCGTCATCGTCATCCGTCTTTGAACGACAACAGATTTTCCCCGAGTTTAAGTCTGTCCTCTTTGTCGCCGCATCGGAGAACGAGAAGACCAACACCAGCGAGAGGTACGGAAGGGTTGTTTTTCGCGTCGCTTCCTCCCGTTGGTCCTCAGTTGGCGTCGTTTTCGGAGGCGGCGTCATCGTCTTTGTCTGTGTTCTCATCAACAACAACAAACATGGTGTCCGTGGCGTGGATAGTCGGCGCGGCTTCGATTGTTGATTTTGGCATCCAACTCGTCGGTTGGGCGATATCGAGCGCGATGAAAACGGAAAAGTATTACGATTTGTGCGGGTCCGGGGCGTTTGCCGCGGTCGCGGTTTCCACGTTTGCGTGCACGAACGGGGAACCTCGCGCGGCGTTGGCGACGACGGCGTTGTTGGCGTGGGCGATGCGCTTGGGCGCGTTTCTCGTCACGCGGGTGCATAAAGACGGAGGGGATAAAAGGTTCGACGGGATTAAAGAAGACCCGGCGACGTTTGGGATTTATTGGTTCATACAAGGGATTTGGGTGCTGGTGACGGCGATGCCGGTGATTTTGATCAACGCGAACGCGGTGACGCAAGGACCGTTGAGAGCTTTAGATTGGATCGGGTTTGCCATTTTTGCCGTCGGATTGACCATGGAAACGGTCGCCGATCAACAAAAAAGAGCGTTCAAAGCGGACGAGAGGAATAAGGGAAGATACATCGATAGCGGTTTGTGGAGCGTTTCGAGACACCCGAACTATTTCGGCGAGATTACTTTATGGACCGGGTTGAGTATGGTGGGGTTGTCCGGCGTGGCGAAATACGGCGCCGGCGAAATCATCGGGTGCGTCCTGTCGCCGTTGCTGGTGACGTTTTTAATCACGCAGTTGAGCGGGATTCCGTTGTTAGAGAAGAGCGCGGACGAGAGGTGGGGTAACGAAGAGGCGTATCAAAAGTATAAGAGAGAAACGCCGACGTTGGTGCCTTACATTGGGGGCAAATAAAAAATCTTACTTCTCGCAAAAGCATAAAGTGTACACGTAACCAATTTTGTGATTACATCATCATCTAAGACGTTCTAATAAAAACTTGTTCAGTCATCTTTTACTACTCGCCGCCGCACGGCGGCGCGGTTATATTGCTGCTATTTTGTTCGGATGTAAACTCCCACGCTCTCCCTTTCGACTCTTTTTCAAGTTTCGAACGCGATTTTTGTGTCTTTTCGAGGACGTGTGCGCCAACCAATCGCGATCGCCGCGGAAAATTCGATCGCCGCACGCTTCGCACGCGCGTTCAATCCACGCGTCGTTGTTTTCCTCGAGATCAACAATAACATCGCGGCGAGTGCTCTTTTTCGTCGATGGTGCGTTTACGTCGTCGACAAACTCCTCCGTAATGAATCGTACCGCTCGGGAGACGACTTCGTCTTCCCAAAACGCGTTCGCCTTCGAGGACGAGGGCGGTGATGCCGCCAGCATCTCGTGCATTTTCGTCGCGTCTATTTCGATCGTCGGCGCGGAACGAAACTCGCTCGATTCTACCATGTTTGCAAACTGTCTGCGTTGGCGTCTGGCTAAACGTTTCGTTCGCGCGCACATTTTCTCGAATCGTGTTTCTGTGTCGTCATCTGTTTCGTCCAGAAACTCTCGAACGCCAATGGCTTGCGCCACACCTGTGTTTGATTTCGCGGCGGTCGGGTAGGTTTCTATGAACGTTTTAATCTCCTTCTCGACGCCGTCGTGGCGCATTCGCTCCAAGCGCGTCTCGAGCGTCTTTTCCAACGCCTCGTTCTCCGCGACCACGTGTATCACTCTCGTCACGGTAGGTGGAAACATCAGTTGTTGCTCGTTTTGCTGTTTTCGTTCGTCGTCGTTTGCTTTGTCTTTTTTGCGTTGAAATATCGTTGAAGGCAACAAACTTTCTTCGCCGTTTGCCTCTTCGGCTATTTGCAAATACCTTCTCACGCGTCTCGCGTCTTTCGGATGCAGACGCGCGGCTGCTTTTGGATCCAATTCGCGCAATCTCTCGTGCATCGCTCGTCTCTCTTCCAAGGAAAGTATATCCACGTCGTCGTCGTCGTCGTCGTCATCGTCCGATGTATCCGGCATCGACGCCTCGCGTTCAGGTAAAAAAGTCTTCAACATGGCCGCTTTCGCGTAATACGGCGTACCGCCGACGCATACGACGACGCTCCTCTTTCCATGCCTCTTCGTCCAAATCTTCTCCACGATTTCTAAAAATGATGCACGAAACCACCGCACGTCTTTTTTCTTTGTCTTTGTCTTCTTCTTCGTCCTCGTCTCCTCCTCCTCCTCGATCCCAACGACCCCGAACAACTCGTGCACCACCTCCCCTCTCGTCTTCTTCTTCTCCTCCTTTTCCTCTACCAAAACTCGCGCGGTCGCGATCGGCAGTTCCTCGTGCACTTGCAACGCGTCCATGTTCACGATCGTCACCATCTGGTCATCGATATCATCGTCATCGTCATCATCAGACTTCTTCTTCTTTACCTTCTTTGTCTCCGAGTTCGTCGTCTCCGAAAATGAAGATTCCATTAAAATCTTCACCGCGATATCTTCCGCGACCTTCGTCTTCCCGACACCGGTCGAGCCCAGGATAAAAACCACCCTCCTATTCTTATCGTTCTGCAGTATCATCGCGTCGTCTCATTATTATATTTCGCGCGTCTTCTCAAAGAAGAGAACAAACAAACGTAAGTGTGTTTTTGTGACAAACAAAAGGAAGAAAAATGAAGAAAAAAGAGAGAGAGAAAAGAAACCTGTCTCTGTTAGGGTTTAAGACCCTAAACATAAAAAGCAGAGATCAAATTTTTCCTCCTCCCAAACATCATCATCACATAAACTA
>Ga0255783_10004713_pt1 | contig 12449 bp, 12 predicted proteins | sample 011ome_22_FD_179981 | JGI IMG/M metagenome (GOLD analysis project Ga0255783, IMG submission 179981) | Coastal salt marsh microbial communities from the Groves Creek Marsh, Skidaway Island, Georgia - 011507BT metaG (version 2) | ecosystem: Environmental > Aquatic > Marine > Intertidal zone >... | reverse complement strand
ACTCGAATCGGTCATGGCGCGCCTCGACGATCCCGAACCGTTGAGATACGCGCCCAATGAAGCATCTGACACGCAGCTTCCGGGTCTGCTGGACCGCCTGATCAACGGCAACTATTCCGATCTGGTGTGGAAGCGTGTCACACAATCCCTGAGCATCAGTTATCTCAAAACCGGCGACCCCAGTCACGAGTTTGCGTTGTATCGCATCGCTGAAGGTGGCCGCATCCCCGAGCATACCCATGGTGGCAGCGAGATGACGCTGGTATTGCGCGGTGGCTTTGCCGATGAGAGCGGCGAGTACCACCCGGGTGATTTCCTCGTTCGGGAGGGGTGGGACAAGCACACCCCGGTCGCACTGCAAGGTGAAGAGTGTATCTGTCTGGCGGTGCTGGATGCGCCCCTGCGATTCACTCGGTTGCGACACCGCTGGCTCAACCCGCTACTGAAACTCCGCGCGGGCTGATCTTTCACCGACTCGTCTCCAGTGGCGCTGTAGGGTACTGCTCCTGCCAAGCGACCGCCTCAAAAATCAGCCGACTGGAAATCCAATAACACCGGGATCGCGGTGATCCCAGAAAACCAGGCGAACTTCACTATGCAATTAGTCATACCCCGTGAAACCCAACCGGGAGAGGATCGCGTCTCTGCGACTCCCGAGACGGTGAAAAAGTTGGTGCGGCTCGGTGCTGATGTGGTCGTTGAGTCGGGTGCGGGCGCGGGTGCCGGCATCAGCGATGCAGACTACGAAGCAGCGGGCGCCAGCATCGGTTCTGATCGGTCCGCACTGCTGGGCAGTGCGGACATGGTGCTCCGGCTGCGCAAGCCCGAGATGGATGAGATCAGCCAGCTTAAGGCCGGCTGCATTCACGTCTCTTACCTCGACCCGTTTAACGAAAAAGATCTGATCAAGGCCTTTGCCAGCCAGAACGTGACAGCGGTGAGTATGGAGATGATCCCTCGCTCAACCCGTAGCCAGAAGATGGATGCGCTGAGTTCCCAGGCAAACCTCGCGGGCTACATGGCGGTGATGTTGGCGGCTAATAACATGCCCAGCATCATGCCCATGATGATGACGCCAGCGGGCACACTGAAGCCTGCGAAGGTGTTCATCATCGGTGCGGGTGTTGCAGGCCTGCAGGCCATCGCGACTGCCAAGCGCCTCGGCGCTCGGGTCACCGCGTTTGACACGCGCCCGGTCGTGGCTGAGCAGGTGGAATCTTTGGGTGGAAAGTTCCTAGAGATCGATCTGGGTGATACGGGACAGACGGCCGATGGCTACGCCAAGGAATTGACTCCCGAGCAGGTGGAGCTGCAGCGCCAGGCGCAGAAAGCGGTGATTGCTGATTCCGATGTGGTGATCACGACGGCGCAGGTCTTCGGCCGCAAGCCGCCGGTATTGGTCACAGCCGACATGGTCGAGGCTATGTCCCCCGGTTCTGTGATTGTCGACATGGCCGCCGAAACCGGCGGTAACGTCGAAGGCTCAGTGCCTGATGAGGTGGTGAACGTTAACGGTGTGACTATCGTGGGTACCGCTAACCTCGCTAATCTGGCTCCGCGCGATGCGACCCAGATGTACGCGAGCAACATGTTCAACCTCGTCGAGGACACCTGGGACGAGGAGGCCAAGCAATTTGTGCTCGACCTCGAGAATGACATTCTCCCCGGCTGTGTGATCACCCATGGCGGTGCAATTGTTCACCCCACCATCAAAGACATTATTGAGGGAGGCAACTGATATGTCCGGCGCAGAGTATTTGCTGTTTATTCTGATGTTGTCGATTTTCCTCGGCTTCGAACTAATCAATAAGGTGCCAGCGACGCTGCATACCCCGCTCATGTCGGGTGCGAATGCGATCTCGGGCATTACGGTGGTCGGTGCAGTCGCACTGGCGGGTACGGGTAACGAAAACGTGGCGATGTGGTTGGGCGTTGGTGCCGTGACGCTCGCTAGCATCAACGTCGTGGGGGGTTACATGGTGACCGACCGCATGCTCGGCTTCTTCAAGAAGAAGGAGGACTGATCATGACGGCTGAATTGATGACACAACTGGGTTACGTCCTCGCGGCTGGCCTCTTTATTTTTGGCCTGAAAATGCTGGGTTCGCCGGCAACTGCCCGTCGCGGCAACATGATTTCCTCCATTGGCATGCTGGTGGCGATTGTTTCAGCGCTGCTCGACCAGGGCATTGTCGACTTCACCTATATTGCTGCCGGCATGGTGGTGGGTGGTGCCATCGGTGCCATCGCTGCTCGCGCGGTCGCTATGACGGCCATGCCCGAGATGGTGGCCCTGTTCAACGGTTTCGGTGGCGCGGCGTCACTGTTGGTTGGTTGGGCGGCGCTTTCGCCCGATTCCGGCACCTTTACGTTGGTCACAATCGTGCTGTCGATTTTGATCGGTGGCATGACCCTCACCGGCTCCTTGGTGGCCTACGGCAAGCTTTCCGAGACCATCGGCAGCGGTGCAATTACCTTCTCGGGCCAGCAGATCGTCAACTCCCTGATAGTACTGGGTATCGTGGGCGGCGCGGTGATGTTCTGTATGAACCCGACTGATCCCACCTGGCTCTACATCGTGATTGGCCTGGCACTGGTCTTCGGCATCATGGCGGTCATCCCCATTGGCGGTGCCGACATGCCGGTGGTGATCTCATTGCTGAACTCTTATTCAGGTTTGGCGGCCTGTGCGGCGGGCTTTGCGATCGATAACAACGCGTTGATTGTGGCGGGCTCACTGGTGGGCGCGGCAGGCATCATCCTCACGCAAATTATGTGTAAGGCGATGAACCGCTCGCTTTCCAACGTGCTGTTCTCAGGCTTCGCCAGCGTCTCCAATGAGGAGACGGTGGTTGAAGGTGAGATCAAGCCGATCTCTGTTGATGACGCCTATTACGTTCTTGAAGCCGCCACCAACGTGGCGATCATTCCGGGCTACGGCATGGCGGTAGCGCAGGCGCAGCACGTGGTTAAAGAGCTCACCGAGCTTCTGGAGAATAACGGCTGTGAAGTGAACTTTGGCATTCACCCCGTTGCGGGGCGAATGCCGGGTCACATGAACGTGCTGCTTGCAGAGGCGGATGTGCCCTACGACCAGCTACTCGAGATGGACGAGATCAACCCGCGCATGGAGACCGTCGATGTCGCGATCGTGATCGGCGCGAACGACGTGGTAAACCCCGCGGCGCGCGAGGTGGAGTCCTCGCCCATTTACGGTATGCCCGTGATTAACGTGGCGGATGCGCGCACGGTGTTTGTGCTCAAGCGCTCCATGGCCTCGGGCTTTGCCGGGATCGAAAACCCGCTGTTCTACAAAGAGAACACGCGCATGCTGTTCGGCGATGCGAAAGAGAGCATTGGCGGCCTGATCCGCGAATTCAGCTGATCGCTCTATTCCTAAACGAAACCCCGCCGAGTGCGGGGTTTTTTGTGGCTGCCTTAACTCGCGTTCTCGGTCCGGAACTGCAGCCGAGCAAGGCGCTGATAGAGCTCGCAGCGCTTCATCAGTTCATCGTGGGGCCCGCTGTCGATCACTTGTCCCTCATCCATTACTACGATGCGATCCGCGTTGATCACAGTGGAGAGCCTGTGGGCAATGATGATTGTGGTGCGCTCCCGCATGATTTCGGTGAGCGCCTGCTGCACGTGCCATTCGCTCTCGGTGTCGAGGGCGCTGGTGGCTTCATCCAGTAACAACAGCTCCGGGTCGCTGAGAATGGCGCGGGCTAGCGCGATACGCTGGCGCTGTCCTCCTGACAGCCGGACACCCTGCGCGCCCAGATGGCTCTGGTAGCCCTCGGGGAGTGTCTGGATAAACTGATGAGCGTGGGCCATTTGCGCAGCGGCTTCCACTGCCGCCTGGGTTGGCTCGGTAGCGCCGTAGGCAATGTTGTAGAAGATATCCCCCGAGAACAGCGTGGGCTGCTGCGGCACCAGTGCGATCTTTTGGCGCCAGCTATCCAGTGCCATATCGCGGAGGTCCACACCACCAAACCGAATCGCGCCGGCGATCGGGTCGTAAAAGCGCAGCATCAGCTCAAATACCGTCGACTTGCCAGCGCCCGAGGGTCCGACCAGAGCCACGGATTCGCCGTGCGCGATCTCCAGCGTGAAGTCACACAGTGCGGGGTGGGTAGGCCGGCTGGGGTAGGCGAAGTGCACACCCTCAAAGGCCAACGCGGTTCTGCTCGCAGGTGTTTGGCTGCCGGTGTCAGGTATCTCACTGGTCTCGGCGAGTAGCTCCATCAAACGCTCTGCGGCGCCGGCGGCACGCTGCAGATCACCCCATACCTCTGACAGGGTGGCGAAGGCGGTGCCCACCATGATGGCGTAAAACACAAACGCTCCCAGTTCACCGCCGGTCATGCGGCCCTCAATCACATCGACGCCCCCGGACCACATCATGCCGACCATGCCGCCCATGATCAGGAAGATGGCGAAGCCTGTCAGCAGCGCCCGCTGAAAGACTCGGGACCGCGCCACCACAAACGCTTGCTCCACATCTCGCCCAAAGGCGGTTTTCTCGGCGCCTTCCCGGTTGAAGCTTTGCACTACTTTGATCGACTGAAAAATCTCGCCCGCATGGCTGCCGACTTCGGCAATCGTTTGCTGGCTTTTGTTGGAGAGTATTCTCACGCGTCGACCGAAGATCAGAATGGGCACGAGCGTTACCGGGACGGCCACCAGAATGACCAGGCTGAGTTTGAAGTTGGTGACGACCATGAGCGTCAGCGCGCCGGTGAGCGTGAGTGCGTTGCGCACTGCGAGGCTCACCGATGAGCCGATCAGTGTCTGCAGCAAGGTCGTGTCGGTGGTGAGGCGAGACATGATCTCGCCCGAGTGATTGCTCTCAAAATAGCTCGGCTGCATGTGCACCAGGTTATTGAAAACGGCACTGCGCAGGTCGGCGCTGACACGCTCCCCTAACCATGACACCAGATAGAATCGGATCATGGCGCCAATGGCCATGGCGATGCCAACCACCAGCATAAACACCACAGCCTTATACAGCCCCGAGGGATCCGGCCCCGCGAAGCCCTCATCGATCAGGATTTTGACACCATAACCCAGCGTCAGTTGTGCACCAGCCGCGAACACGAGTGCCGTACCCGCCGCAATCATCCGGTTCCTATGGGGCCACAAAAATCCCAGCAGCTGCCTGAGCGGTGCCAGCGACTTGGCGCGGGGTGGCTCCCCGCTACGGTCAGTCACGGTGGAAACGGGTGGCGTGTCGATCGACGATTCAGTCACTGCAGGGCTCGTTGGTTGGATGTAATGCCTATGCAGCCACAGTCTACGCGGGACGCGGCCAAAAAGATCGCAAGGCGTCCGTGGCTGGTGAATACGTCGTTTGCCGCGATTGTCGTCTTTGGCGTATGGCGCTGGGCTCAAGTCGCGATAAGCTCATCGTAATCCGTTAGTGAGACGTCATAGTCCTCCCTCCATCGTGTTCCTGTTTAAGACATCGCAGCATTTGGCGGCCCGGACGGCAGGCGCATCCTACCGCCTATCAAAAAAGCGTACCCAAGTAGGTCGCTGGCTACTGCCGGGAGTCGTATGGCTGTCGCTGGCGATGAGCGCATCGGCTGAATCTTTGCAGACAGAGACCGTGGAGCCGGATGCCAGTGCGGTGTCGGATAGCGACGCCTCGCGGGAGGCTTGGTACTACGGTAAAAAAGGGCTGACTTACGACCCGGAGGGCTCTACCAACCTATGGATTGGCATCCGTCTGCAAACCCGTTTCGATGACTACCCCGGGCAAAACTCGAGCGCTGCAGATTTGCTTCTCGAGCGGGACTCGGAGCTTGATTTGAACCGCGGCCGCCTGAAGGGAGGTGGGCTGCTCACCGCTGACTGGCTGGATGTGTATTTCGAGTATGACCAGCCCAGCGGTTATCTGCTCGATCTTCGTGCAACGTTGCAGCTGGGTGATCAGCTCTTTGTGCGCGTAGGGCAGTGGAAGTCGGAGTACAACCGTGAGCGGATCGATTCCTCCGGCAAGCAACAGATGACCGAGCGATCGATTTCCAATTACTGGTTTGCGATCGACCGCCAGGCCGGTGTGGCCTTGAATGGCCGATTTGCCCACGGTACCCGCGCCGACAGCAACTGGTGGCTGGAATATCTCTCCGGTGAGGGCCGCGGGGGAGGATGGCACTCAGACAGTGGTCTGTGGCTCGCGCGCTATCAATGGAACCCGCAGGGTGAGCCACTGCCGTTTAGTCAAAGTGACCTTCAGCGGCGCGAGCGGCTTCTCACCTCGGTCGCAGTTGCCGTGGTTGACGGTCGAACGCCTTATAGCCGTTTCTCCAGTGACGGCGGTGATCAGCTCCCCGGTATCGCGACCGAGGACAACGATCTCACCCAGTTGCTGTTTGAGACGGCCGCACATTGGCGGGGGGTCAGCTGGCAGCAGGAACTCCACAACAAGCGCGTTCGCGACCGCACGTCCGGCGGATCCCGGAAGATGCGAGGTGGTTACATACAGCTGGGTAGCTTCGTCAACGAATGGTGGCGGTTATGGCCTCGACAACTCGAACTGGCGGGGCGGCTCTCGATTGTGGACCCGGATCGCAGTCTTTCAGGGAACACGGAAAAGGAGCGCACCCTCGGCCTCAATTGGTTTTTCAATGGACACCGCAACAAGCTGACGCTGGATTATTCGTGGCTGAACTTTGAGGATTTTGGCGACAGCGCGACCCGAAATCGTCTGAGATTGCAGTGGGAACTATCGTTCTAGTTCCGATCTGCGCACCGGGGATAAGCCCAATGCTACCGCCTAGGTTTTTTTGGGGTACTCGAGCGAGCTCTTGAGCCGATGCTTTTCTTCGTCGGACAGATCCGGGAATGGTAAACCGTCGCCCTGACGCCACACCTCCAATTTGGCCTGAACTTCCTCGAGCTTGTCATCACCCGCCTGCTGAAAGTCGCGTAGCTGCAGTACCTGGCCAGGGCCTGAGAAGATCGCGCCGTTCTGATGCACGATCTCAATGATGCGCAGGTTGAGGTCTTCCGCCACGGCGAGGTACTCCTGATAGTCCCGGGTCAGGATGCCCGCGTCGAGCCGCACTACTGCGGTTGCCGCCTCAATATCGGCGAGGCGAATGCTGACCGTGTCCTGTCGCACCATGGGGTGCGCTGCAAAGAGACTGCGGAATTCCCCCAGAATCGCCCTCAGTTGATCGGGTGTGGGCATCTGTAATTCCAGTAGCTTGAAAAACCGGATTCGATCCCGCACTGAGTAGTTTTCAATATCGGCCGAGGAGAACATCGAGTTGGGGACAGTGACCAGCGTGCGATCCGAGGTGCGCAGCGTGACTGATCTCAGGCCGATTTCTTCGACAGAGCCTTTTATATTGCCGAATCGACACCAGTCGCCCGGGCGAATCGGGCGCGCGGTGTAGAGCGTGATCGCGCCGATGACATTCTCCAGCGTTTTCTGGGCTGCCAACGCCACGGCTATCGATCCGACGCCGAGGCCAGCGATCAGGGTGGAGACGTTAAACCCGGCTTGATCCGCCCACATGAGTGCGCCGGTGGTCGCAATGACAATGCGGAGGATCACCGCCACGGGTTTGATCAGCGCGACGTATTCGATGTCGCCCTGTAGCTCTAGTTGGCGGATCTTGTAGTCCCGATACAAATTCAATAATCCGAAGGCGAAGATCACAGCTACCAGATACTCGAGTGGCGAGGACTGCAAATACGCCTTCGCGATCACCGACAGTCCGAGGTTGGCAATGACGATCCGGATCAGCAAAACATAGAGAATGAGTCTCAGCGGGACCCGAAGGAAGCGGCTCAGTGCGTGTTGCCACGGGCTGGTGAAGCGGCCACCGAGTCTGGCGATCAGGAAACTGAACCACCCCGTCACAAACCACCCCCCGATACCGGCAAGAAGCAATATCGCGACCTGGAAATTCCCCATTCCGAGAATGTAGAACTCCGGCAGCACCCGAGAGAGCCAGACGTTGAAGTCGCTGTAACCCAGCTCGTCCCACATGTCGGGAATCCGCTCTACGGTCGCGTTGGATACCCGCCAGACCAGCGACCCATCGGCCTCCTCAATGCGTTGTAAGTAGACGGGGATCACTTCCTCAGACAAACCCACGGCACCGACCTGCTCCAGGTCCTCTGGCAAGCCGTCATTGAGAGAGCCCTCGGGCTGGCCGCTGATCCGGCTCAGGTCCAGTACATTCTGTTGCGCAAAGACAAACAGCAGTCCGCGAGCAATATTGACCGGGGGTACGTCTTCAAGGGCTTCAGGGACGTAGCGCAGGTCGAGATAGAGCGCTGCAGCTTCAGGATTACCTATGCGAAAAGCACTGTAGAGCGCGACCAGTGCCTGCTGCGGTGTTTGCGCTTGCCCTGGCTGAAACCCCGACAGTACGGTTGCTTCATAGGTCTCGTTGAGTTCCTGAGAGCGCGCCAGTAGTTCGGCAGTCGTCAGCTCGCGCTCTTCCTCGATTTTCACGCTGGCGGCAATGACAGACTTGCCGGTGTCAACATCCGCCCAAGTGCTGGTAGATGCTACCCACCCCAGCAACAAAGCCAGCGCCAGTTTCATGCTTATTGTCTGCCACCGCATGCTCAGTCCTCCAAAGAAGCGTTCACTCTTCGCTTACCCTTTGGCCGTTGGGTTCCAATAATCTGCCGAAAAACACGCCCAGCTCAAAGAGCAACCACATGGGGACCGCCAGCAGTGACTGGGAGATCACGTCGGGCGGGGTGAGCAGCATGCCGAAGACAAAGCAACCAATGATGATGTAGGGGCGTTTTTTGGCGAGTGAGTCGGGGCTGGTGACCCCAGTCCAGATCAAGATGATGGCGGCAATCGGCATCTCGAAGGCGACGCCAAAAGCCAAAAACAGCTTCAGCACGAAATCGAGGTAGCTGTTGATGTCGGTCATCACTTGCACGCTGTCGGGGCCCACGCTGGTAAAGAAGGCAAAGATGAGCGGAAACACCACAAAGTAGGCAAAAGCCGCTCCGGCGTAAAACAGCAGAACGCTGGAGGCGAGCAGCGGCATCGCAATGCGCTTTTCCTTTTGGTAAAGCCCCGGCGCTACGAAACCCCAGATCTGATACAGAATCACCGGTATCGCCATAAAAATAGCGAGTACCAGGCTGAGCTTGAAGGGAGTCAGAAACGGTGAAGCCACCCCGGTGGCGATCATGGTTGAGCCTTCCGGCATCAGTTCTCTCAACGGCGCCGACACGAAGCCATAGATTTCATTGGCAAACGGAAACAGGATAATAAACCCGATCAATACAGCGAGCACCGACCGCAACAGCCGGTCACGCAGCTCCGTCAGATGCGCCACCAGCGACATGGGGGGGTCGTCGTGTTGGTTCTGCTCGCTCATTGGGTGTTTGGCGGGGTGCTGTTATCCCCCTCGGTAGCGTCAGCGTCGGGCGATGCGCCTAACGGTGGTGAGGATGCCGGGTCGGTCGTGCTGGATGTCGGTTGTAACGAGTTGCTGGCCTCATTGCCGAGCGCTTGAATCTCTTGTTCTACTGATTGGGTGGTGTCGCGTACCTGCCGCTCAAGATGCTGCGACTCGGCCTTGAGCTTTTGCATGATTTCGTCGTTGTGTAGCTCGCGTCGGACCTCGGTGCGGATCTGTTCGAAACTGCGTCGAAATCGGCTGACCCAGGCCAATACGGTCCGGACCGCGCCGGGCAACTGCTCGGGCCCCACTACCAACAGGCCTACGACGCCGATCAGCAAAAGCTCGGCAAAACCGATGTCAAACACGTTGGGCGGCCTTGTTTAGGTCGCGGGTTTGTCGGTGTCGCTCTCGTCTTGCGAGGCGGTGTTGCCCCCGACACTCTCGCTCTCGGCTTCGTCTTTACTCATGCTGTTGCGAAAGCCTTTGATCGCGCTGCCCATATCGCTACCGATGTTGCGCAGGCGCGATGTGCCGAAGAGCATGACGACAATCGCGAGAATGATCAGGAGCTGCCAGATGCTGATTCCGCCTAGGCCCATAGTCCCTCTCCTTGTATTTAAGCGTCTTCTGAGGCCGCATTATGGCCTTTTCGGGCGGCTTTTTCTGCCAGCCCCGACAGCCCCATGCGCGCATCGAGAACTTTGAGGACATCGGTATGGTCGAGGTCAAGGTGCGCGAGCATTACCATGGTGTGAAACCAAAGATCGGCCACCTCGTTCACCAAGGCCTCCGAGTCGCCGCTTTCGGCAGTGTCCTTGGCCGCCAGTATCACCTCGGTGGCTTCTTCACCGACTTTCTCCAGAATCTTGTTGAGACCCTCAGCGTTCAGTGCGGCGACGTAAGAGCTGTCCGGTGACGCGGTCTTGCGCTCCGCTAGCACTTTATCAAGCGCGGTTAGCAGATCATCCATTCAGTCGTCCTCGCGTAGCTGCCAACTGCCGTCTTCGGGGTGGTAGAAAAAACAGGTGCGCCGGCCTGTGTGACAGGCGCCGGCGCCATGCTGCTTGACCTGGAGCAGCAGGGTGTCGCCGTCACAGTCCAGACACGCGCTCACCAGATCCTGAGTATTCCCGGACGTGGCGCCTTTGCGCCACAGTGATCGCCTCGAGCGAGACCAATAGGTGACCTCACCGCTCGCCAGAGTGTGCTCCAGTGCTTCGGCGTTCATCCACGCCAGCATCAGGACCTCGCCGGTGTCGGCATCCTGGGCAATAGTCGGAATTAACCCTTGCTCATTCCACTTGGGAGAGAGGGTGCCGGGTATGTTTGAAGCAGTGTCCGTCATGGCAACAGTATGCCAGACGCGTCAGGTAGCCGTTACCGGTTGCGAATGAAGAGCGCGCTCAGCAAGCAGCCGCCACCGAAGATGAGCCATCCGGTACCGCTTTCGGCAATCCCCAGTCCCAGCGCCAGTGAGCCCAGCGTGGCGAGTGGCAGCAGCTGAGATGCCCGCGCAGGCGGAATTTGCGCCGCCCGGGGTGTCTGTCGGAGTCGATTCAAGATCAGGTCGGGGAGCAGCGGTAACGTCTCGAGCAGTGCTGGTGCATCCTGCTGCAGCCGTTGGCTGACGCTTTGCAAAGAATAGCGGTCCGCAACCCACTGCTCGAGAAACGGTTTCGCGGTGTCCCATAGGTTGAGCTCGGGATACAGCTGACGGCCGAGACCCTCAATGTTCAGTAGCGTTTTTTGTAGCAGCACCAGTTGCGGCTGCACCTGCATATCGAACTGGCCCGCGGTGCGGAACAGCGTCACTAGCATCTGCCCGAAAGAGATGTCGGACAGTGGCCGCTCAAAAACCGGTTCGCACAGGGTTCTCAGGGCCGACTCGAACTCGGCAATTGGCGTGTCGGGAGGCACCCAGCCACATTCAACGTGTAGCTTGGCGCAGAGCCGATAGTCCTGCTGGAAAATGGCCAGCAAGTTGCGCGCAAGGTAATACAGGTCCTGCTCGTCGATCTGGCCGACGATCGCACAGTCGACCGCCATGTAGCGCGGGTCTTCAGGTTTGGTGCAGTCAACGAAGATGTTGCCCGGATGCATGTCGGCATGAAAAAAGCTATCGCGAAACACTTGCGTAAAGAAGATCTCCACACCGCGCTCGGCCAGCAGCTTGATATCGACCTGCTTGTTATGCAGGGTCTCGATGTCGCTCACAGGCACGCCATAGATCCGCTCACTCACCATGACCTGCTCGCAGGTGAGCGGCCAATGCACTTCGGGTACGTACACGAGATCTCCGTCTTTGAAGTGCCGCCGCAACTGGGAAGCGTTGGCCGCTTCGCGTTGCAGATCGAGCTCACCGTGGATAATGCGATCGTATTCCGCCACCACTTCCACAGGCTTCAAGCGACGGCCGCTGCGCGACCAGCGGGCCAATAGTCTCGCCACGTGCCGTAGCAGTCTGAGATCCTGATCGATCGTTTTCTCGATGCCCGGCCTCAGCACCTTCACCACTACATCGCTGCCATCAGGCAATCGTGCTCCGTGCACCTGCGCCACCGAGGCGGCGGCCAGCGGGTTGGCATCAAACTCGGCAAAGCATTCGCTCAGCGGTTTACCCAAGGCGCCCTCAATGCGTTGGATTGCCTCTTTTGCCGGGAAGGGCGCGACCTGATCCTGGAGGAGGGCCAGCTCGTCGGCGATGTCGTGGGGGAGCAGGTCGCGCCGGGTCGACAGCAACTGACCAAATTTGACGAATACTGGGCCGAGATCTTCCAGCGCTCGACGCAGGCGTTCACCTCGTGGGGTCGTGGCGGGCACCGAGAGCACGGGGAACACGCGCAACAATAGTGAAAACATGCGAGGTCGTTGACGCGCGGGGAGCAACTGATCGAGTCGGTAGCGCGCGACGGCGCGATAGAGCGCGACGACGCGACTCATTGCGATGTCCCGCGGGCGGCGGCTTTCGCCAACAGCTTCTCGACTTGATTTTGGGCGCGGTCGACCCGCATGGCCACCGATTGCACTGCGTCATAGAAGTGCTCAAGCTCTGGCTTC
>Ga0255783_10004706_pt1 | contig 12455 bp, 7 predicted proteins | sample 011ome_22_FD_179981 | JGI IMG/M metagenome (GOLD analysis project Ga0255783, IMG submission 179981) | Coastal salt marsh microbial communities from the Groves Creek Marsh, Skidaway Island, Georgia - 011507BT metaG (version 2) | ecosystem: Environmental > Aquatic > Marine > Intertidal zone > Salt... | reverse complement strand
CGCGCGACTCAAACCGATATATTTTGGAAACCCCCTGCCGGCCAGACAACGCATTTGAACGTATCAAACGTCTTGTTCAAATTCAATGAGGCACGACTCACGGATGCAGGTGTCGAGTCCGTCAAAGCGGTCGCAGATTGGTGTCATTTGAATCGTTCGTTCACTGAACTATTGATTACCGGCCATACAGACAACATGGGCTCAACGGATTACAACCTAGAACTGTCCGAACAACGTGCGGAAGCGGTTGCCACTGCCCTGCGCGAATTGGATATTCCACAGACCATTCGCACAGTTGGAATGGGCGAAGGCGAACCCCTTCAAAACAATCAAACACCTGAAGGGAGAGCCGCAAATCGCCGTGTGAGTTTTGAATTTCTCAAGGACCGCAGCTGATTTAAACTCGGCAACTTCATGAGATAACCAATCCCTCTTCCAGACGATCAATAAGTTCTTGCTCATTCGAATCGACCGTACCATCTGATTTTGCCAAAATCTTGCACAATCGAATAACCTGACGCTTTTCGGCGTCATTGCAAACACGATCAACATTCTGAACCCGATTTTCAAAATCCGTTCGGTTCTTTTCTAAGAACATCTCTTTGTCTTTTACCAACTCCTCTCGCCATCCGTTCAATTGGTTCATCATGTTATCCAAAACACTTTGAGAAGCAGGCAAATTCAGGTGCAAACAGCAAGCGAGAGCCGTTTCCGATAAATCATAAATCTCGTTGTCATCGAGCTCCCCATCAGCTATGGCAATTCTGCAAACGAGCTCGAGCAAATCATGTGTTCTCTCCAGCCGTTCCGCATCAAGTGCTTGGTCTTCAACTCGAGATAACTCAACCGGAAAATCCTCTGATTGAAAGCCTTCCAAAATTTCTGATTTCAACTTCGAAGAAATGATCCGAAGGGATTCATACATCTTAGATTTCATCTCCATAAAGGCCGAAAAATTATCGCCATCTGGATAGGCCTTCCCCAACTTCAGCAACGGTTCCAATACAAATTTAAAATCTTTTGCCGCAGCCCCTTCATTTAGCAGAATCTCGCCATAATGTATCAGCGTAGAACGCGCTTCCTCCAACTTGTTCATACGGATATAACTCAAACCAAGAATGTTGTAGCCAAGGTTTCGTGTGAAGCGTACTCCCTGCTTCATCCCTGCGTTAATCATGTATTTGGCGACAACCAATTGCAATGGCTCATTATCAGGAAAGTTCTTCGAAATCGCACTCAACAAGAAGCAATAATCACTTCCATCCAACCGTTTGCCATCACCATAGTACTCTCGCAGAGGTTCAAGATATTCGAGAATTGTATCTTCTTTTAACTCTTCATCTTCCACTAGAACTCTCGCCACTTTCAATTGATGTTTCAATGCACGCAAGGCAAACAACTGTCCCCGATTGATTGGCGATATGGTAGCCAACTTTCGCAAGACTTTTCCTTTCAGGCTGAAGGCATGATCAGGAATTTTGCTCTCAATAATCTCGATGGTTGCAACGTCAACAACCTCCTTTCTACAAGCTAAAAGGAAGTCTTTTTCCAATTCGATTTCCAATTCGTCCGATGGTCTCCAATCCGCGATCAATTGGGCGACCCACAATTCCCAATCGGACTTCAAAGTCCCTTGTTCATCCTGAACATCTTCCATCGAATCAACGACCAATCTGGACTCTTCAAGTAAATCGAGGTAAACGCGATGACACCAACTTCCTCCTTCTTCCTGATGAAGTTTCAAAAATGACTTTAAGGCATTCCTTTCCTGGATGTCTTTAAACATCAAATTCAAATTTCTTTTGCCTTCATTCAAGGCTTTCATCATCAGATCAAGCCACTCTAAATCGCAGCGCAGGTTGGCTGTCGGCGGATCAAAAGCTGGTGTGATTTTCCTTCGTTTCAACACCAAATCTGTCCAAGCAACAAGGAATTCTGATGCTGCAGATTCATTTCCAGCTAAGAAATTTCGATAGGCAGCGACCAAAATCATTTTCGATGCTCGACTTCTCACCGACTCGATGTCCAAGTACTTGATGCAATCAAACGCCGTAGAGTTTAGCACTTCAAGATCTGTGGCTAACATGTAATCATCACCCTTCCGATAAAAATGATCCAAGGCTCTTTTCTGAAACTCAATGATCGTTTGGCGGATTCGATTCGAGGTCCCATCGATAACAAATCCACTTTTCACTCGCTGATGAATATCACGGTTGATGAATGAATAGATATTATCCTCCTTGGATTGATCACGAATGAAAACACCCTCAACTTTCGGGTTGTCCAAAATCCGCAAAACATGAAGCAAATCCATCTTCCAAATCTCAGCAAGTAACTCTGCATCAAATTTGAAGCCTGTATGCGCGGCGCTAATGAGAAATTGTCTGCTGTTCTCATCCAGTGCTTCGAAGCGCTTGGTATTTTCGACCAATTCTCCTTGTACAATGGGAATGTTTGCATCAGGGGGCAATCCCAAAAATTCGATAAATTGGCCTTGAGTCTCAACAAATCCAGCGGATTCCAAAAGCTGCAAGTATTTCAACAAATCTCCAGTACTCGGTATATTTTTAATCTCTTCCCCTTCTTTGCCGATCAATTCATACACCCTGCGCTTCAAGTGTGTGGCGAGTTTTTTCGAAATGCGCAAAGCATCACCAGAACTTTTCCAACTGTGCTCCGATTCGATGGAATTCAACCATTCTTCTACACATTTCTTCAGCGAATTTTGATCACCCGCTTCAGCGGCCCAACCCAGTTCGACCGCACATTCTGTGATTAGCACTTCTTCATCTTCAAATTCTTTCGTCAAGATTGCATCGCCTTTTTCATCGCCAGGTAAATCCATGGCCAAAATAAAATTCAACGGTCGACGATGCGGTGGCGTTAAGCGTAACCGACGCTCGAGTTCAAAAAAGAGCTGTCGACTTTTCTCATCAGATGTTGCCCAAGAATAATTGTCCAAAATGATGGTTATCGATATTCCCTGACTCTGTTTGTTTGAGCATTCTTTTAAAAATCGCCCTGCGATGTCTTTTACACCCCGATTCTCATCAGTCTCTGCCCCTCCAAGTGACAAACCTGAAAATGTCTCAAGGCCCTTGTTGAATGTATTGGCGACCCACTCCGCACTTTTCGTCGTGTCTTTAAAGATTCCAACCCATTCCGAATTATTCGTCTTATCCAATGAATTGACGGCCTCCACGAAGGGCTCATACTCAACAATTTCATCGTTATGGACTTCTTGAAAGTCTCCGAACAAAACCCAGTTGTTGGGGTCGTTTTGATTTTTGGACGCCTTCCACTCACGTAAGAAGCGTGATTTACCACTTCCAGCGGCTCCGCGCATTAAAAAAACCGACGATTGCTTGGTTTCCATCCATGTATCCAAGTCTTGTGCAACTCGATCCCAGTTCAATCCCGCCTTCATCAATTCGACTGGATGGTTAAATCCGTGTTCTGCTTCAGCCAAATCGGTTGAACTGGACTCTACTTTGCTCAGCTTGGGTAAGATGATGAGGTAAACCACAGCTAGGGCAAACCCACCAATATGGAGCCAATTAGAAAGCTCAACTTCATTAGCAATACTGAAGAGCATCGCAACTCCCAGCAACACCCATGATAAGACCGCTACAAACACTCCTGTCATCAATTGCTGAGGACGACTGGACCCCTTTACTATTTGCGCAATAACCTTTCCAATTACCCATGAAGGCGACAGCGTAAACACACTCGCGAGTCCGAGTTCCAAAACGTAGTAGCTCAATTTTCCATCGGGTTCTGCCACCAGATTGGATGAGAAAAACCAGACGTATGCAGCCAAATATGCCGATTGAATCAATCGGGAATAGTTGGACATTTCATTCACCGACCAATCCTTCATGAATTTCCACATGGCGATGTAGGTAAAGATCATCGCGATTATGGGTGGAAGGAAAATAATCCCAGCAGTCCAAAGCATCGCCGAAGGACTCCATATGTATTCATTCAATACCGGTGCCATTTCCCCTGCAGCCCAAAAAGTGGCATTGACCATGATGGCCGAACAAACAATCGCAAACGCATTTTTTTTGGCATGAAGCGCAGTCTGCCAGTCCCGTACATAGAAAAATTCTCCTTCAGAATAATCAAACAAACCCAACGCAGTCAGGACGAGGAATGAAACGACCATCCCTAAAAGAAGCAGCCAAATGACGTGGGTACTGGTCTCCGTTTTATCTGTTTTAAATCCTTCCAAGTAATTCTCAAAAACGAGTGATTTCGCACCCGAATCGAATCGCTCTACCCGCAATCCCAGGTAAATCACATCGGATGAAAACTCCTGCTTCTGTTCCATCGTCAACAGGAACACCTCATCCGTATCATAATAAGTGAGTAGCTCATTCCACTCATCAGCAGACATCGCCCTCAAACAAGACGCATCTTCCAAATCACAGGGAACAACGCCACTTAGCTCATGGGGTCTGATGATGTAAGCGGATGTTTCACTCCCTAGGAAATCAATCAAGACATTGGTCAATTCCAAGTTTGCATCAGAAGTGCTCATGAGCATGAAGACTCCGTTATCACGGTATGGCCCCTTCCTCGACTGACACGGCATATCGATAAATTCTCCAACCAAATCCTCTGCAAGCACTTCGCCAGCATCGTCGATAAAATGATAATCAGAACGCTGAGATGTCATTGCACCGAATGATGGAAACACTCCATTCATATTCGCTGCCGAGTTCTCACGCCCCACATTCAACTCCTTGATCAAGCGTTCAAAACGCACGGAATCATCATAGCCACCGGAAATAATCCGAGCTTCCCATTCAGTCAAACTATCCAGAGCGGCATTACACTCGTACCAACTATGAAGCGTACTGCCGCTGTAAAAGGTCATTACTTCGGCCTTTTTGAGCAATAGAGAATCAATCTCTTCGGCAGCGTTCAGACTAGGCAGGATGCAAAAAGTGGCCCACAATAAATAAGCATAAAGTCTCATCAAGTTCCAAATTGAAGTGTCTGTGACGTCACGTGATCATTCCATTTTCTGCGGGGAAACTACAAAAATCAACACGAAGACAACGATATCATTTTGATCATATGCAGAAACTGAAATTGAAATCATAAAGTCAGCAAAGGCAATTTTGATTTCCATGATTATTGAATCAACTTACCGTCAAAAGGATAGTAGAAATGAAATCACAAGTCTTCTCTTTAACCGCAGGCATTTTCATCATGGCCCTGATCGGGTGCAAAACCGGGACAGATTGCCTAGAAGAATTGAAAAAAACGCATCAAACCATGACGGTCGCCTTTGAAGAAGCAGACTCTTCGAATTTTGTAGGGAGCATCTCCTCCGCAATTCAATCCGCTCGATGCGTTGAAGAGGCGGATGATGTACTTGAAGCCCAAAAAATCGATGGTCGACGGATCATGGAGAATATTAACGAAATGTCTTCTGGTCTTTCCTGCCGATGCTACAATGCACGACTGAAAGCAGTGTTTGAAACGATGTCCTTGGGAGAAGAAATGGCGCTTGAATCCTGGAGGTCAGCTTATGCAGAATGGAATACCATTATCAAAACAACAGGCTCGTCAAATCTGAGTACTTACTTAAAATCCTGCACCGCGAAGGACGCTTCATCGATTGCCTCCATGCGGAGTCAAGTTGAGATATGGAATGGATATCATGAAGCAGGCTCTATTATGGACGACGTCGAGGATGCCCTCAACGGACTGATCTCAACTGGACAAGGGATCATCAATCGATTGATTGAAAAAATAGATGAAGTTGATGATCAGGAATAAAGAATAACATACCGTTCAATCACCGTCAAAGCCGAATCGGAGACCGACCGTCGAACCCAAGTCAATGGGTTCGAGTCCCGCATGGGGGTCGCCGTCCCATCGTATGCCCAAATTCCATTCCAGACTGATTTGGTCGATGATTCCCACATCCCAAGTCCATTCAAAAAAGAACCGAGAATCTTCCCATTGCTGTATATCGGATTGCGCATATGCGGTGTAGCGCATATTCACATTTTCACTCAACATCCATCCTCCAGACAACACCAAGCTGTTGCGTAAAATATTCGTTGGCGGAATTTCAAGCTCAGGATTGTAGCGTTCGGCTTCCCAGAAAGCCCCCCAGCTCACTGAACCCCACCCCCTATTACCGTTCCAAATCCTCCGCTTCACACCACCTCCTATCAGATTTCTAGAAGTCATCAGCAGAACATCATTTGCAGAGGTTTGAACAAAACTGAACCCTTGCAACCGATCCAGGTTTCCAAACTCCAATCGAACATGGGCAAATGAACTGCTCTGAATGGATTGACCATCCTCCGCCAGACGGTTCCATGAACCGACCACTTTTAAAGCCGTTCGTCCCCAATCTAGGGTCATTCCAGCATCAGTTGAAAGGTCAACCACATCACTGTTTCCTGAGGACACATCACCGCTTATGCCTGCAGTCCAGATAAAGCCACTGTCACCGGCAAGCATGAGGGTTTCGGTGTTTACAATCGTCTGTGACATCACCAAAGACGAGTAAGTCAAAGCCACTGTAAGGAGGTGAATTTTTCTCATGCCGTAAAAATGGCACAATTCAACTCAAAATTCACTCCTTCTCGAGAAAGCCTTTTAAAAAGTAAACCACGAAAATTCCTAACAACAGAGGCCACAAGAAGATCATATAGAGCCTTTCAGAAAACTCCACATCCATGTCACACCTCCGAATGACCCATTCTAAGAGAAATGCAACAACCAATCCGGAAAGTAAATAGTAGGGCAATATGTAAAGGAGCGTAGCCATGTTATCACAACGCAGTCCGGCCCCAACTTATTGCTAGGTTTGATCAGCGTAATCTTTCAAATACGCGTATGGTGCATTGAGCTTCCCCTCCAACGTCGTCTCGGACGCCGCATTCAAAATCCCATCCGCATCCCCTAGCAAAAGAAGTGGAATCACGTGCTCCATCAACTCCCGACCAAACCCCTCTGACGCATCCCGTGGAAGTTCACAAGGCAGGTTATCGACTGCCAGAACCGTGATGCCCTCGGGATGATCAAATGTACACTCTTGTTCGTTACCTGCGTGGTACCCGTACAACGGATTTTCAATGGTCGACGGCCGGAGTGTACACGCCACCGGCCCATCGATGTCGCATGAGATGTCTGCGACCACTTTGACCTTCCAATCCGGCGAACGCATATCCGCACGGGTAAACAAAAACGGCGAGCCTTCTGCCCAAAAATGCCCTGCAATGAACAAATCTGCAACGTGCGCAAAGCGTGGAAAGGTGCTTTTGAAATCCATCGGGTCAGACACAAAATCCCCCATATCAAACGCACCACCGTCCTTGCGCGCATTGTAATCCCCCACATCCAAGTGAGTAAAGACCGGCTCGGGATAATCCATCCTCAAAAAATCATCCGGATGAACGGAGCGCAATTTCATGTGGTCCAACACTTCGCGCGCACCCTTACCCACACGGCCATGACCTGTCAACACAATCTTGAAATTCGACGGCAATTTGATGCCCTTTGCACATTCCAACATTTCTTGCAAATCCCGGCAATCGATCGCTTTCGGAAGTTCAAATCGGCCACTGCGCAATCCATAGGCACGCAATCCGCTATACGCACCAACCAAACCAGCCCAGCGACCGAACCCAATGATTCGGCGGCCGCTCGGTCGCTTAAGCAGTTCATAATCGATGAGGCGAATCTGCTTTTCCAGAATGGCCGAGAGGAGCTTCGCATTGTACGGCTGAAGCTTATGGGTGTGGCTGAAAAACAAATAGGTCTTGTGCGGGATCAAGTCTTCGATATTGACTTCCTTGACGCCGATGAGCACATCGCAATGGCTCACATCGTCCTGCACATCCAATCCTGCAGCACTGTATTCGAGATCACGAATGCGCCTCACGTTGCTGCTTTGGATCGTGATTTTTAACTGTGGAAACCGTTGATGCAACAGTACGCATTGATCAGGCGTCAAGGGGACGCGCTGATCCGGCGGTGTTTTTCCTTCTCGGATCACGCCAATTTCCAATGGGTTTTCAGCAGTATAAGGCACAGGAGAACAGGTAACTTTTCCTAGCCAAGTTACGAAAGCTATGACTCGGATTCGGCAGACCCAACCGAGTTTTCAACGCCTATTCTTGAGCAACAAACGTATACGTAATCGTCCCCGATTGATCGACTCCTGAGGTGGCTTTGAAGGTAGATCGCAGAGCACTTTTCAAGGCGACCTCTTCCATGCAAGCAGCAGCGTCGCCTGCCACCGTCTCCGACACTTCCGCTTGTCTTACTCTTCCGTCCCGGCTCACTTCAACGGCAACCACAATGGTTCCAGCTTGCAAACACATGTATCCTGGAATGGGCAAGTAGGTGTGCTTGCGCAGGGGAATGTCGTAGGAGACGATGACTTGGCCCTCGTATCGTTGGTCCCACTCAGACAAAGTGCTGACTTCTTCGTTGTTTCCATCGTCAGGGACCCCCGCCAATCCGAAGTCCTTTTTTTCTTCAGCGAGACGATCAAATTCCGCCTGCTCAAAAGCACGCAATTCCGCCTCGACGTCCGCTGCCATACGCGCGTCCATGCTCGATGTGGATTGGCGCACATTGGACACCTCTGCGCGCGCATCCCCCACGAGATTGGCCACTTTCTCCTCCATGACTCCGCGAAGTCGCTCCTCCAACGTAGGTTCAGCGCCAGAAGGAAGCGTCACTTCCGAAAATTCTACAGCCACAAAAAGATCCGAACTGGCCTGGGAAACTCCGGCCGGTTGCATCCAAAGCACCACCAATACCAGTGCATGAATGGCTAACGTCAAGGTTAGGGCAACCCAAAAACGATTTCCCGATTCGGCCCCGCTCCACATCAATCCATAACCACGGTGGTTTCCCGACTCCACGTGTCTGCCGTTATGCTGCGATCTCCTCGGAAATAATAAATCCCAGTCTTCGTCACGACTTTGCGGTAACGCACCACCAGATTGCCCGTCCTGACCGTCCGCTCGATGACCAGGCCATTCGGAATGTCGTAGGACTGTTCATGTACACCTTTAGCAACATCCGCGTCAGCCTCCGACAGTTTATAATCCTCCGGATCTCTCGGCCCAATCTCACGCAAATTGGCGCCCGCAGCCACCTGTTCATTGTATGCCCGCTGCCGCGCCTCTTGCTCCCGCTTCGACATCAATTGCGCGTTTTGTTTTTCCAAACGCCTCGCCGCTAACCAACGTTCTTGTGCTCGTGCGTTCGCGTCAGCTCCGAGTCGACGGTATTTTCTGGAGGTGCTTTCAACAATGGCACGCGCCTCGGCTCGCCGATCTGCAGAAGAGCGACTCAATCCCGTAAGCAAATCCCGGAATGAACGGCGCTTGGCCTCCACTTCTGGCACATTTAACTTATAATCTTCACCCCGACGTGATTGAAGTCGGTCGCGCCATCGCGCCTTTGCATTGGCCTCTTGAGCACCTTGCTGGATGAGATTTACACCGTTTTGGCGAGCAATCGCCTGATTCGCGGCATACGTTTCTTGACGATTCTCTTGATCGGCACGTCGGTCTTCTTGCGCGCGCATTCCCGATTCTGCAGTAGCAGTTTGTTGGCGAAGCAGATTCGATTGCTCATTCAACTCATTTTCAACCCGTTGAGCAGCTCGGTTTTGAGCGTCTTTCAATAGGTCTGCTTGCGCTTGCCTCTTGGCCTCTACCTCCATCATTCTCGCTTGTGCCTCACTCTCCAATGCAGCTTTGTAATAATCTTCTACTTCATCCCGCTCGTTACCGTTCATTTTAGAAGCCAATTGTTGCGCACGTTGCCGTTCACGCTCGGCCTGTTCTTTCCGAGCGGCCTCAGCCTCGGCTCGACGATTCGCTTCATCCGCCAATCGCTGAGCGTTCAAGGAAGCTGCGTCCCGTGCGAGTTGTTCGTTTGCCCGAGCCTCGTCTCGTTCTTGTTGGGCACGCTGCTGTTCCAATTCTGCTGCTGTCGGACCCGAAGGTTCATTTGCATCCGCCTCTGCTGTATCACGATTCAACTCCCGCTCAATGCGATCCAACCGCGATTTCGCGTATCGGTCATTGGGTTTCCACTGAAGTGCTTCCTCATAAGCCCTGCGCGCCTCCTTCCAATTTGACCGATCGAAGGCCGCATCACCTGAAGCGACCGAACCCGTGTAAGCCTCCTCCACGCGCTCAGCCTCAGATCGAGCAGCAGCCTCGGCAGCCTCGCGGGACGCGCGCTCGTTTGCAGCCACTTCATCGAGGGCTGATTCTGCGGCCTCGGCAGCTTCCCTGGATTCCTCAAAGGCATCTGGATTTGGAGTGCGGCGTGCGTCATCAACAGCATCTGCCGTGTCCTGCTGAGCTGCCCGTTCCAATCGCTTTTCAGCCTCGGCCAACCGCTGCTTCGGGTAGCGCTCATCCGGATAAAGCTCAGCAGCCTCTGCATACTTGGCGACAGCAGCGGCGTAATCCTCATCACGGAAAAATGCATCGGCCAAGTCGTTGGCTGCATCATACCGATCTCGACGATCGCGTTCCGCTGCTTCTGCCTCTGCTCGAGCCGCCTCCTCATCATCCCGTGCACGTCGACCTTCGTCCTTTCCATCCACTTCCGCCATGCGCTCTCTGCAAGCCTCAGCGCGTTGTTGCCAAAATCGCTCCGCCGGCAGGACCGATCCGGCTGCTTCGTATTTCACCAAAGCTTCGGCATAGTTATCCTCCCGGAACAACAAATTCGCCTGGTCAATCAACCCCTCGTATTCGATGGTCCGAGCGATCAAATCCGCCTGTTGAGCTGCCAAATCCGCCTGCCGGGTCTGGGCCTCCTCCATCCGGTTTTTAGGGTAAGCCTCATTGGGCTTCAATGCACTCGCTTCGGCGAATTTGTCGATGGCGCGGTCCCATTGTTCGCGTTCAAAATAGATATCCCCGTCCTCAATGAGTTCATTGTACTCTTCATCCGTTTCGGCGGAATTGGCCAATGCCTGTTCCCGGTCTTCAACTCGCCTCAACCCATCGCGTGGTTCAGGCGCATCAGGCCGCATGTCTTCCGCATCCTCAAAACCCCTTCGTGCTTCGTCCAATTGATCCCGCTTGAGGGCATCCTCTGCATCATCGAGCAATGCTTGAAAGGCCGCTTCGTCCGCATTCGAAGCGTTTGCAGCATCGAGTTCACGTTGGGCATCGGCACGCTTTGCAATGACATCCGATTCGTCTGGAAACAAGGCCAAAGCAGAATCGTAAAAATCGACCGCCTTTTGCCATTCTCGGCTTGATTTAGCCCGATCGCCTTTGAGAACGAACTCCTCAAACTGCTCGCGCATTTCTTCCATTTGGCCGGCCATTCGCTCCAATCGAGCCAGCTCTGCCTGCACTTTGTTCCGCATGCGCACGGTGTAATTGCTATCGAAGATAACCGTGTTATCATCGGCGCTGTATTCGCCTCGACCGTACAATTCCTCGAAAATACTCGCATCAAACCCAGGCGGCAATTCCATCATGCTCATGTCCAGGTCCATGTTACGGGCACCCTTCACCTCCATCGGAATCCCCGAGGCATCCACAGCGATGCGCTTGTTACTGTGACCTTCGAGTTCAAAACTGAAAACGTAAGCATGCCGCAAAGGCAACTCGAAATCATACCCTCCCTTCACGTCCGTGGTGATCACATCAAATTCCACGTCATCTTGGTAGACCACCACGCGAACACCTTCAAGTTTCTTGTTGTTTTCCTCAAGCTTGACCGTACCAAAAACCGCGAGCACGTCTTCTTGAGACCATACTTTGGGAGCCAAAAACAGCGCACACCAAAGCAAAGCCCCCACCTTCCATGAGAAAATGGGAATTCGCGATACCTTGCGCACAGTCCTGTGGGGTCGATGTTCCTCTTGCGTTGATTTGCAGGTCATTCGTAAAAAAAGGCTTCCGCTTCCTAAAACGTAAAAATATGGCATTTAGTTATTGGGAATCAAAAGAGTGGCTCGAAGGCCTCGATTTGTGTATCGTAGGCGGCGGAATCGTCGGTATTTCCGCGGCGATTTTTGCCAAAGAACGGCACCCCGGCTGGCGCATTGCAGTCCTCGAATCCACGCCATTCGGAGGCGGAGGATCTTCGAAAAATGCAGGGTTTGCATGTTTCGGGAGTGCTTCTGAATTGAGACAAGACCGCTTGGAACTCGGGGATGAGGAAGCACTCCAGCTGGTCAAGATGCGCCTAGAAGGATTGCAGTTGTTGCGGAAAACCCTAGGGGACGAAGCCATCGGCTTTCGTGCTTGCGGCAGCATCGAGTTCTTCGTCCCAGGCGGATTGAAACCGATGAGTGCTGACGCGTTGGATGAACTAAATCACTGGGTCAGCGGCGCAACTGCAGTTCCGAACACGTTCGAAAATTGCACCGCATCGAAGTTTTCCGAGTATGCCAGCCGTCCGGAAGAGCTGGCCATTTTTTCAAG
>Ga0255783_10004689_pt1 | contig 12484 bp, 9 predicted proteins | sample 011ome_22_FD_179981 | JGI IMG/M metagenome (GOLD analysis project Ga0255783, IMG submission 179981) | Coastal salt marsh microbial communities from the Groves Creek Marsh, Skidaway Island, Georgia - 011507BT metaG (version 2) | ecosystem: Environmental > Aquatic > Marine > Intertidal zone > Salt... | reverse complement strand
TTGGGGACCGGTTTCACCTATCGGACCTTGGGGACCGGTTTCACCTATCGGGCCTTGTGGACCAGTTTCACCTATCGCACCTTGTGGACCGGTTTCACCTACCGGGCCTTGGGGACCTTGTTCACCTATCGGGCCTTGTGGACCGGTTTCACCTATCGGACCTTGGGGACCGGTTTCACCTATCGCACCTTGTGGACCGGTTTCACCTATCGGACCTTGTGGACCGGTTTCACCTACCGGGCCTTGGGGACCTTGTTCACCGGTTGCTCCGGTTTCACCTACCGGGCCTTGGTCACCCTTGTCGCCGGTATCGCCTTTCTCACCAGCGGGGACAAAGAACGACAGGGTCGTGGTGTTGGTGGTCTCGTCATACTCCGACTCGACGCGAGCGGGAGAGTCAGGTTCAAGCGTTTCGGTCTCACCCGAAACAACAAGAGCCTTTTCACCATCAAGTCCGTTTTCACCGTTGTCACCCTTCGGTCCCTGGGGACCTCGGATGTTGTCGGTTTCCCAGTTGAAGGTTTCATCTTCGTGGTTAAACGATACGAAGTATTGAGACTCATCTTCTGACCAGCGACCAGTGGCATCGGTCCAGCCCTTGCCATCGTCGCCGTTTGCGCCAGGCTCACCATCGGAACCAGGCTCACCCTGCGGACCAACGGCACCCAATGTTAGGTCATACAGCGCCGTAACCGTTTTAGGGGCGGTTTCGGCCTCCATGTCGGTAAGTACCACACTACCGAATACATCTCCTATAGCCAGTGGTTCGGAGCATGAAGTGTGAATTGAAACTGTCTGCGAGTACCCATTAACAGTCTCCATTGTGAGAGTTAGGTTATTGGGTACGTTTTTACTGCCGAAATCTTTCTCAATTGCGATAAACCCATCGGGTGCGACCTCTGCACTGTTCTCGTAAATAACCGAGGTAGAGCCCTCGGGGGCGTAAAAATTCCAGTCAGAGTTGTTGCTGCCCTCCGCGGTGAGGGTGACGTTACCGTCGTCTGTGTACAGGGGATCACCAGAACACTCCGCACCCTGAAGGTTATTGCCCGGACAGCTATTGGGAACATATTGAAACATCAGGGCGCCCGGCTTTGACATACATACCTCTACCGCTTCACCGCTGACTCGCAGCAAATAGTCCCCGGCCGGAACGCTTGGCTCTCCGTTGTCAGCAATAGGCAAATCCACGACAACGCAGTCCTTGCCCGTCGAATCTAGAGGTGGTGCGTCTGCTTCCAGCGGATTGGGGCAAAGGCTTTGCTCGGCGGCCATCGCGAGGGGAGCACTTGAAGTCCCTAGAAATATTTCGGGATTATCGCCGAATTGCTCTCCCCAAATAACGAGTTGAGTCGGGGAATCAACTGGCCAAGGTTGTACCTCTTGTATTTGCGGTGCAGCTTGTGCTCCGCCCGCTGCGACGGCTAACCACAGCAAGTTTGGATTGAATTTCATCTCACATTCCTCCATGAATGTTGTTGAAAAAAAGTTGGAACCTCCTACAGACAATTCCTAGTTGAAGTCTCCTGCAGTCTGCAGGAAGGTCTTTGGCAGTGGCGGCCAACCGCTTGACCTACGGCGCCAAATTCGCGCGACTTGACCGAGTTACTGCATCCTTTCTCCTCGGCCATGACTGATCCCAAAATTATCGCTCCCGTATAGCGAGCGGCTTCGTAACCTGATTCGGCAGGGTCGCTCGCAGCCAGAAGCGTAGATCTATGCTGACGCAACCCCCCCACCACACCATGAATTAGCGAAACCTTCAGCAGGGCAGAGCCGCCTTCGATATGGTGGTGCCAACCACTTCATGACGGCTTATTGCGTGAAAAAAACGTCTAAATTAAGACATCTTTTCGTTGAAATAGCATTTAACTCACAAGTGTGATTGCGGATGATAAGACCTAAAATGGGGAAGTAAAGAGGGTCGATCTACCGTTAGTTGGCTAATTGCCCTGTTTACATGTCTAATTTTGGACGTTATAGTTTTATAAATTGGGGTTTATTGGGGGTGGTTTATATGATCGATTATAGCGCCTTTCCTGTCATCGCTTACGTCCAGGAGGTGGGAGAATGTCCGCCGGCGGAATTAATGGCTGACGCCCTTGCCGCGGTTATGTTTATCGATGATGACTACACTGTCTTGCGAATTAACCATCTTGCCGCAACACATATGGGCTTCAGCGACGCTTCCGCCCAGGCACCTGACGGGCCCATCGGCATGAATATCATAGATGCATTTGATGAGATCGATGATTCCCTATATCCCTCATGCGCCCAAAAGGGAAAGCAAATCATCATCGATCTCGTAGAGCGAGCGAAAGAGACAAGAGTGTACCAAGCGATCTGCTATCTCGTGGCGCCATCGGGGATGCTGTACGAGGTCACAATGTCAGCCTGGAGGCTGGAAAATAACACTGCGATCTGTTGCTACACCTCTGACAGGGTGCATCAGGATTGGACCGGTTACACCAAGATGGACCGGCACAACAACGTTACCAATGTAAGAGGATACACACACAGCCAGGAGGAATTAGAGCTTCTTGTTGCGTTTGTTGAATGTGATTCAGATGAGGAGGCCGCAGATATGCTGGGCATATCGACGCGACAACTGGCGCGGAGAATCGAAAGGATGTGCGTAAAATCCAATATTAAGGGCGGGAAGATGGGTCTATTAAGACGACTGGCTAGGCCTCGCATCAGAGATTTTCCCACTGAGGACAACATTCTACCGATGCTTGCAGATCGCCCGATTTGGGATGCCATTCGACTTGAAACTATTCCGCACGAGACGCTTCCACCCCTGGGTGCATACCAATTCACGTTAAAGGAGCTAATTCGAGAAATGGGTGCACCCCGACAGGCAGCGGATATACAAACTCACCGCGACAACGCTGGCCACCTGATGTCTGCGAGCAGAAAACTTAGGATAGATCGAGAAGCGGAGAGGGCTGACCAAATCAAAAGCAGAGTGAAGCCAACTAGCTAAACCTTTGATTGTTTGTTGGCGGAAAACAACCTCCGCCAATTGCTGGTTCAAATCTAAGTGATACCGCCCATGAAAGGGTGTGTGAACCAACCTAAAGAAACGCCAGTCCACCGAAGAAATGGTGTGCATGCTCGAGAAGAGAACTGTACATAACTAGCAATTTTAGGTGATGTGTAGACAGATGGGTTGATCTAGGGGTACCCACGCTTGAGCATCCCGGCCCAGTCGCGGAAGGGGCCAGTGGTGTTCTGCCACCATGACCGATAGCGATGTTGAGTTTCAGGACCAAGGCCCCAGGGCGTAAATTCATCCTTCTCGGGAATGTAGAGGGTGCCAAAAAGGCGATCCCAGAGGCTGGTTACGGCTGCCAGATTGGTGTCCCAGTGTTGGGGCAAATAGCTGTGGTGGGTGTGATGCATTACCGGGCTATGAAGCCATTTGGACAGCCAACGGGGGTAGTGGAACGCGACGTGGTAATGACGAAAGGACCCGTTGAACCCGAACAGCAGGGAAAAGAACCCGATATTGAACAGGGTCGCCTGCGTAATACCGTCATTGAACAGCCAGCCAAATACGCCCCCCGCGAGCCCGTAGGAGAATGCCGAGCCTGCGGCATACAGCGGCCCCTCCAAGAAGTGTTCCCGGTAACGGGTGAGCGGGGTGAGCACTTCGGCGGAGTGATGTACTTTGTGAATAGCCCAGAGTGCCGGCACTTTGTGCTCGGTGTAGTGGATCGCGTAAAACACAAAGTCATAAATCAGTAGGGTGCATAAGCTGTAAAGAAGCATCCAGCCGAGGCTTGATTCAAGGCCGGGGGTCGTTCCACTCGCTGAGAGTGCGGCAATCACACCTGCTTCCGTTGTGGTCCCCACCGTAAGGATAAGTGCGCCATACCAAAAGGGATGAAGCAGTCGCTCCAACACATAGAGTCCAACATCTACACGCGCCGAAGGGTGGGAGTAGATATCCCGCGGCAGTAAGAACTGCAAGAGGCCAGCGGGTCGCTCGCGGCCCGAGGCATCTTTCGATCCGCGCCCCGCGCGCGCGGACCACAGGATTAACCCGAGGCCAAGGGTAATAAGCAGAAACGGCCAGGTGAGATCTCTGGGGAGATTGGCAACAAATAAATCCCAGCCTGTTGTGGCGATGTCGGCAAGTGGTCCCAAGACGCTTCCGGTGGTAGCTGTTGAGGGTGCTGCCATTTAAGCATAGGCGGCCCTTCCCACGCACAGATGGTTTCGTTGTTTGCCGACCGACGCTGAGCAAACGTTTTGCGAAGCCTTTGCCTTACCGAGCTGTTCCGAAGCGATTATCGGTGGACAACTGCTGTCCCCGGGGGAAAAATGGATCTGCTTTTGCGCCAACCGATATCATGTCGAGACGATGCTCGCATACCCAAACCAGCAAGGAGTTGAGCAATGAAGGCGAGGATTTCCCGCAGAGACTTTCTCAATGGGGTGGCACTCGGCGCTGCAGGTCTGCATTTGTCGCCGCTTGAAGCAGTGGCTGCTGGCGCTCTCCCGATGAGTGCACTCGGCCCCGACTATTACCCACCAGCGCTCACCGGTATGCGGGGCAGCGTCGCAGGCACCTACGAGATAGCCCACGCTCTGGCGCGCGAGGGTGGGTCTTTTTCGATGCCCACCGATCAAACGGACGCGGATTACGATCTTGTCGTTGTGGGTGGCGGTATCTCCGGGCTCGCCGCCGCCAAGTTTTTTCGCGATCAGCGTGGCGCCGATCAGCGCATATTGATACTCGATAACCACGACGATTTTGGGGGTCATGCGCGGCGCAACGAGCTGACGGTCGACGGACACACACTGATTGGCTATGGCGGCAGTCAGGCGATTGATACTCCGTCGGCCTATTCCAAGATGGCAAGTCAACTGCTTCGGGATATAGGCATCGAGGTTGAGCGCTTCGACCGCTACTTTGATCATGCGTTTTTTTCAAGCCGCAACATGACCGAGGGAATTTACTTCGATGCCCCGACCTATGGCAAAGCAACGCTGACGCCGGATCCGATTCAGAGCACTCGGGACTATTCCGATAAGGCGCTCGCTGACATCACCCAGGCCATGCCGCTGTCGGCGGAGGATCAGCAACGCTTTCATGTGCTGCTCAAAGGCGGTATCGACTACTTGCAGGGCATGACCTCGGCGGAGTGCGAGCAACTCGTGCGCAACACGACCTACCTTGATTTTCTTGACCGCTATGCCAATCAACCCGAGGCCGTCAGGCAGGTGTTACAGGATTCCTGGCTACCCATGATGGGTGCCGGGTGGGAAGCCATCTCTACTTACGAGGCGCTTTACTATGGTTTCCCCGGGACTGACAGAATTCGGGTCACAATCAAGCACGGGGTAGAAGACCCTTACATTTACAAGTTCCCCGATGGCAACGCGAGTGTCGCCAGAGCGCTGGTTCGCTACTTGATACCTAAAGCAATACCCGGCAACACGATGGAGGATCTGGTGACCGCCAAAGCGGATTACAGCCAGCTTGATCAACCTGATAATAGCGTCCGCATTCGTCTTAACAGTACGGCGGTTAATGTGCGTCATACCTCCCGGGGTGATCGGGTGGATGTGGCATATGTTCAGGAGGGCAGGGTGTGTCGCGTGCGAGGGCGTCACGTGGTGATGGCCTGCTATAACCAGATGATTCCTCACTTGTGCCCGGAAGCCACCGCGGAGCAAAACGCTGCGATTGCGCAGGCCACAAAAATCCCTTTCGTGCTTGGCACCTTTGCACTCCGCAACTGGCGGGCGTTCCAGGAGGCGGGGTACTACAAGTTTTATTCACCGGGTAAGGTCTTTTTTCAATATCTCCGACTCGATTTCCCCGTGAGCCTCGGCGACTATAAATACGCCCAAAAAACCGATGAGCCGATTGTGGTGACCGCCTGGTATTCCCCGAGGGCGCCGGGTCTCCCAGCCCAGGACCAATACCGGGCGGGGCGCGCGCAACTTATGGAAATGGCCTTTAGCGATTTTGAAACTGACATTGTCAATCACTTTGATGGCATGCTCGGTTCTTACGGTTTCGATGTGGAGCGGGATATGGCGGGCATTACCCTGAACCGCTGGCCTCATGGCTATGCCTACGAGTTTGAAGGTGTTGGTATTAATCCGAACTACGGCAGATACAACGGCCCTCACATTCAGGGGCGCGCCCGAATAGGACGAATTTCAATTGCCAACTCGGACTCCGAGGCTCATGCCTATGTCGACGGCGCGATCGACGCGGCTTTCAGGGCAGTCAGCGAGCAGCTTGCAATCTGAAAAGTCTCAACACTAGCAAACGATCTTTTTAGATCCCCGTAAGGAGATAGCTTTGAGAATAAAAACCCGTAAATCTATTGCGTTGCTGGCGGGCGTACTGCTGGTTGCGGTGACAGCATCAACCGTGGCAGAGGAGAGCGCCGCGCTGGCAAAGCTCTCAGTCTCGGATCTCGCCGGCGCCATATTTGAGCGTCCCGAAACGATTGTCTCAGAGGGTCAAGTTGGCGACATTTTTGACTTCACCTCACTCAAATCGAGCGATGGAAAATTTGCCTCGGGCATGTACAAAGCAGGCCCTCAGGTCTTTGAGATTGACGAGCCCTATGGCGTTGATGAATTCATGTTTTTTCTGGAGGGCAGTGTCACACTGACCCCTCTCGGCGGCGATGCGGTGACTATCAATGCGGGGGAGGCGGTGACGATCCCCAAAGAGTGGCGGGGAAAATGGGAGACCGAGGGGTATCGCAAGATTTGGGTGATCTACTCTGCTGATGGATCAGGTCTCTAGGCTGAATAACAAGCCAATCCTTCCAATGGCGTTTCTTCTCGTCGCATGGATGATCTTTTTCTCGGGACAGGCGGCGGCTGATCAAGCCGTTGTACCTGCCACTGTGGTGGTGGTATTTGATAGGGACACGATTAGCCCGGTGGTCGTTGAGGGCTATGGAAACCGAGCGACAGAACGCAAAGTACAAGCAAACGATCCAGTGCGCATTGCAAGCATTTCAAAACTGCTCATGGCACTCACTACATTGCGTCTCGTGGATGAAGGTCGCCTTGCCTTGCACGAGGATATTTCGACCTATCTGGGTTGGCCTGTCCGTTCTCCCCATTTCTCCAATGTTCCGGTAACTCTTGCGCATTTGCTGTCCCACCGAGCCGGCCTCAGCGATGCCGTTGGATATGTCATCCCGCTCGGTGAGAGCTTACGTGAGCGACTGGACAACCCGCTGGCCTGGTCTTCTGAAGCCCCACCGGGTGCAGCCCCTTTTGAGTATGCCAATCTTGGCGCACCCGTGATTGCTACGGTGCTCGAGGCTGTAACCGGTGAAGCCTACTACCAACTTATGCAACGAACGCTTTTTGATCCGCTGAATATTGAGGCCTGCTTGAACTGGTTGGGGTGCGATGAGAAACAGCAGGCAGCTGCCGTGGTGCTTTACAGGGACACTGGTGATATCGCCCGTGACGACCCGGGTGACTTGCCGCCTAACTGCACCATTCCGGTGGCCGAGGGTTCTGCCTGTGATTTAGGTGACTACGTGCCCGGCACAAATGCCTCGGTCTTTAGCCCTCAGGGAGGTGTTAGGGTCGGCATGGTGGATTTGGCACGAATCGGCCAAGTACTGCTAAATCTTGAGGGCAACACATTCCTGTCGCCCGCTATGCGCGCGGCCCTGCTGGATGAAACTATTGGCAAAGCGCTGGGCGAGGCATTTTTCTGCACTTATGGATTAGGTATTCAGAGGATAGAGGTGGCGGGTCGGGCTTGTGACGATGCATTGTTTGCTGACGGAGTTTCTCGCTGGGGTCACGCTGGGGAGGCGTACGGATTGCGCGCTGGCTTGTGGTTCGATTTGGTTGCGGGTCGTGGGGTCGCCTATTTCACCACGGCTTTGCCGGATAGAATCGGTCCGGAGGATGAGGGTGGATTCCATCCACGAGAAATCGCTTTGATAAAGCGGGCGGGCTCTCAGAGGCCGATCCGGATTAGGGACCTGGGTGCTCGATAAGGAGCGTAGGCACCTCAAGCGTATGGGATTTTACCGTACATACTCGGGTCCCCGGCTTGCGTCCATCCCGAATTTCAGAGACGTCAATGCCCTCATTGACTAGCCGCTGATGGGTGGTATCGAGAGACGCTGTTTTGAAGGCAAGACCCCACAGGTCGTCCTCCTCAGGAGCTTTCTCCGAGGCAATCACTTCGATACTCATTGAGCTGGCTCGGAAAAAGAGCTGCGTCCCGCCCCAGTCCGGCACGTCCTGCTCCAGCGCCAACCGAATACCCAGTTGATCACCGTAAAACCTTTTTGCGGCATCAGCGCTTTGCGTCCGTACGACGACGTGATCCACGGCTGTAATAGGACCTTCCCCGGTGGGGATCGCCTCAGGTAGTGAGGATGCCCCATCGTGCTCGATACAAAACGAGAAGACACCTCGGGCAGCTGCAGGATCCCAAAAAATATTGTGCCAGTGACGCGCCGCTCCCGTGATCTCATCCACCCCTTGTCCGGGAATGGGGTCTGAAGCAGCAAGGCCCTTATCCCGCGCGTGGTTGATAAAATCGGTTGCGTTGTCTGTCCCCACGACAATGCCGCCCAGTGATGAACCTCGGCTCTCAAGGTTGGCTGTCACGATATCCGCCGCCATCCCCTCACCCTGCACCGCCAGCAGTTCTATGTAGGCGTTCTCTAGCTTGAATAAGGTATTGGCGGTGCCGTAATCCGGGTGGGCGCCCCGCCAGCTTGGGGATCGACCCAACAGCTGGCTGTAGTCAGCGGTCGCGCTGGCAAGATCCGGGACGGTGATGATGATGTGATCAATCGATGTCGGCATCAGTTTGGGCGCCTAATAAGTCTCGGTCCGTCATTCCACTGGCACTATCATGGAGCGACTAAGCGGGAGGGTATCGTGTAGCCACTCTACAGGCAGTCGCCTCTTGAATCTATCTAACGCCTTGTTGGATAGCCAATCGCAATTCGGAGACATCCCGCCGTCGAGCGGGTTACACTCTTTCGTATAAGAAAAGTTGTGGGGGCATCATCAGATGAAGAAATTCATGGCTATGTGGAAGACGCTCGGCTCTGGTCTTTGTACTGTTTTCATGGTTGGCACATTCGCGCTTGTGGCGAGCTGTTCCGGAGATGATTGGGATGAGCCAGTGCCACAGCCGCCACCACCACCCGAACCAACGGGAAGCCTAATCGGCAAAGCGCTGGTTTTTCCCGAGCACCGCCCCCTCGAGGGCATTTTGCATATACGAGCCTTTGACAACAATGACGTGGAGTCAGTGGTGCACGAGTCCAGCGTCAGCTTTAGCGATGTGAGTGAGGGTATTGGATTTGAAATCTCCTTGCCGGTGGGTCAATACGGCATTGGACTTGCAGTCAGCGACGAGGAATCCATCGACTGGGACGACGCGAGCACCTACAGACTGTCTCGGATGTATCACTGCGATCTCGGCGCAAACGGCGCGGGGTGTAATCCCGAGGGAATTGGTATCGTCGAAGACGGCGAGTCGTTTATCAACCTCGCTCTTTACGACTCTGCGGACGATCGTAATCTGTTTTTACAGCCCGCAATCCTGAATGTGGCTCACGGAGCTGGGCAGGGAGAGCGTCCGGACTTTACCTTGGTTGCTTATGAACACCTTCAGGCACTGGGTCCCCAGGTTATCTTTGAAGCGGATATCAATGGTAGCGCCGATAACATCCCGGTTGTGATGCATGACTCGACGCTAGATCGCAAAACTGACTACAACGAAATCAACTGCCCCGAAAAGGCACCGCCGCCTGAAGACAAGCATTTCACCCACAACGACTGCGGTCGCATATCGGCGCTGACTTTTGAAGAAATCCTAGCCTATGACGCTGGTTATCACTGGTCACAGGATGGCGGTGAGACTTTTCCCTATCGCGGGCAGGGGTTGGCCGCCGTATCCCTGGAGTCGCTGTTCCAAAGGTTTCCTGACGCGCACTACGTGATTGAATTAAAGCCCGAGGAGAATGATGGTGTGGGCTCTTTTACCCAGGAGGATCTGGACACTGGCGCCGAGGTGGCTCGTCTGATCAATGAATACCGGATGACAGATCGGGTTACGGTGGCATCCTTCATAGACGAAATCATCAAGGATTTTCGGCAGCAGGACGACGAAATCCTTACAGCGTTTTCCGAGGCCGAGGCGTTGCCGCTGATGCTGGCGGTTTTTGGGGGCGATGAGTCCTACGAAATTGCGGAGCCTGCGGGCGAGTTTTTGCAGATCCCAGAGAATTACTCGCTTAATGGAGGCAGTTTGAATCTGGTGAACAACGATACGGTCAATTTTTTAAGGTCTGTTTTTGATATAGGTGTTCATGTGTGGACAATCAATGATGATGACGCGATGGATCGAATGCTCGCTGTGGACAATCTTGCCGGCATTATGACCGACTTTCCGGAGAAGCTTGTGCAAAAGATTGAAGCTCGAAATATTGTGGAAGAGTAGGGGCTATCGGGGCTATGTTTTATCTTCGAGGAAGGTAATTGAGTCAGCCGGCGATAAAGGTCCTTAGTTTACAGAGGCTTTGCTATGGCTTGGGTGATGAAAAGTCATCACCCATTTTTAACCGTAAGTAGAAACGAAAAGGAGCAATGATGAAAACCTTGATTAAAAGTGTTGCCACGCTGTTCATGGTACTCGCGGCGCAGCATTCTGCCGCGGCAAACCCCGTCGAGTTCTGGGGCTGTAAATTCAACGACGGTAAAGACATGGAGGATTTGATGTCTTGGGTCGAGGATTGGAATGAGGTTGTCGATGAATTACCCGATGACGGTTATAACGCCTGGGTTATGACCCCTATGTTTTCTAGCACCATGTCGGCCGTAGATTTCCTATGGGTGGGTGCTTGGCCCAGCTATAAGGAAATGGGCTCGGGCTTTGAGGACTTCTTCAACGGCGAAGAAGGTGCCGCATCTTTTGAAAAGTGGCTCGAGATCAGTAGCTGCGAGCAGCATGTTCTCTTTTCTTCTACGCAGGTACGCGAGAACACGGGCGAGTAAGTTCACCCCGGCGCCGTCTCGGTAAAACGTGATGGAAGAGATTTCGGATGCCGATTACCAGCCTATCTTTACCAATGGTTCAGTCAGCCCAGAGGGGCGAACCATTGGCCTGATGTGCTTGGCTGTGAGTCAGCTTGTATTTTCGTAGCGGGTCGCACGTCAGGTTTTCGATACCAAAGCCCAAGGGCTGTCAAATAGTGACGCCGCTATATGAATACTTGGCGCCGGAGTAGTTTCAGCGCCATGCCTGTAGACTCGTCCGAAATGGACCCCCAAGCAGAGATAGTTAATTGCAGTGGTCTGAATCGAGCCGGAGAATTAACATGTTTAACAATAAAGCCTTAATGCCAGCCTCATTAGCGGTGACTTTGCTGACGGCGCTTCCCCTGTTCGCTGTCGCCAAACCTGTCACGACCGCAGCGCAATTCTTCCATCCCGATGGCGTTGTGGCCACGATCGAGAGCTATCCAACCCTCGAGACGGCACGGCAATTGCTGATCGCTCAAGAACGCGCTGCGGTGAACAAAATTCACCACAACCGTGAGCTCACGCCCACCGATGATCAGCCAGTGGTGCGAATGAATCGCGACACCTATTACGGTTTTGCGGTGGTTGATGTGTCGGAGGGCGCCTCCATTACGATTCCAGAGATACCCGAAGGTAAATATGTGTCGGTTCAACCGGTGACCATGGATCACCGTATTCAGCCCATGTCCTATGGCAGTGGCACCTTCGAGCTTGCCACCCACTTTGGCTCCCATATGTACCTCATTATACGACTCGACAGTACCCTGAGTCAGGCTGAGGCCAATGCTATTCAGGATCGGATGACAATTAATGCAGCAAGCGCCACGCCATTTTCGGCTGAGCCCGTGAACAAGGAAAGTTTTGATGCCGTCGAGCTGGCGCTGCGTCAGGAGCTTCCTGCTTTGGTACAGGAGTACGGCGCGCAAGCGGTTTATGGCATGTTCACTGCGCCAACTGACGCTTCGCGAGGTCTTTATAGTTTTGACAAGTACACGGTAGGCGCCGCATTGGGGTGGGGTGGCGCCCAACTTGCAGATAATCTCTATGAGACTTCTCCAAATTTTCCAGCAGAAGGCTGCTATTCGGCCACCTTTGAAGATCCTGATAACGGTGCGTTCTGGTCCTTCACGGTCTACGATGAAAACGGCTTTATGTTCGACGATGTGGCCCACATGAGTTCCGATATTGCGACCCCTAATGAGGACGGTACGTTCACCGTCAACATGGGATGTGGTGCTGATGCCTTGAACAACATTCCTATTGCCAACAACTCGGGGATTTTCAACTTTGTTGTGCGCCACTATATTCCTTCGGACCGCGTGAAGTTTGACGTATACCGGTTAGCGCCGATGATGAAGAAGGTCGATTAGCGCAGTCACGATAGATCTCAACGCGGTTGCTTCCCGCGTTGAGTCCCCTTCGGGGC
>Ga0255783_10004678_pt1 | contig 12501 bp, 20 predicted proteins | sample 011ome_22_FD_179981 | JGI IMG/M metagenome (GOLD analysis project Ga0255783, IMG submission 179981) | Coastal salt marsh microbial communities from the Groves Creek Marsh, Skidaway Island, Georgia - 011507BT metaG (version 2) | ecosystem: Environmental > Aquatic > Marine > Intertidal zone >... | reverse complement strand
AAGAACTACTATGACCTTCCTCTGGTAAAAGAGTAGGAATAGTAAGCCTTGCTGCTTCTCGCCCTCGTTCTAGGAACGTGTCTCGTTCACTTTCTAGTTGGCTGTAGCGTTTAGCTACTGTACCTACATCTTGTTCCATGTGTTATTCCTTATACAATAATCTTGCTTTTATACTTTTTCATACGCTCACTCTGTTCAATAGTAGGAGCAGATGAAGTAGTATCAGGCATCATGTCAGTAGGTTCGGCTAGCATTTCTTCCTCATCATCAGCATCTCTGCCCATGAGTTTCTTAGCTTCGCCAGTGTTCCATGTTAAAGCACCCATACTGATCTCCTATACGACAGGGATGTTCAACCCTGAGCCACCCTCACCACCTACGTTAGCAGCAGCCGTCTGAGTGACCAAGGCTTTCTTGCCTTTACGCTTACGCCCAATCATACCAGAGTCTGTCTCTACTGTGGCTTCAGCTTCATCACCCATATCCCTAGCAGCAGCAGTGGCTGGTGCAGTAGAGGGGGCTGCGATAGAAGGTGCTTTCTTTTTACTAATAATACCTGTAGCTCTACCTAGATTTCTAATAGCTCCACCCATGTTACACCACCGTTGTCGTTGGAATTTGTAGTCCTGAACCAGAACTACCTGTTTGCATAGCAGTATCTACGGTATCAACACGTAGCTTACGCTTGCCTTTTTTCTTTTGAATTTGATCTGCTTCTAAACCCTGATCAGCTAGCTCAATGTCTGGTGTCTTAGCGACAGCAGTTACAGGACGAGCAGGTGCTGGCAGCGGCTTAGGAGGTTTTGGTCCAAATAGTCCACCCATTTTTATTCCCCATAATCTTCGTTATAAATATCTGTAAGTTTCTTTACTACTGACTGTTGACCCCTGAGAAACGCTAGCTCCTCAGAGGTGATTTGTTCGTGCGGAAGCTTATCGGGATAAAGTTCCTGTAAAGCGTTTAGTAAAGCAGTAGTAATGTTCAATGAATATCCTAATACATTCACCATAGTAAGTTCACTTTCGCTAAGAGGTACACTTTAGATATCTACTAACTCACAAGCACCAGCCGTACATGCTAATGTCTGGCTACCTGATGTAGTATCTTCCTTCTCATACAAAGATAAGGCTGTCCAATCAATTGAGGCTGGCATCTTTTCTTTGAGATTGTTATATGTTTCCTCATCAATATCCTGATATGGAGCCTGTGCATATGAATGGTCACTGTGTGGTAGGAATGAGATACCTGAGCAGATGTCAAAGTTCTCATAAACCCATGCACCTACTGCCATCCACTCTGCATCCTTGACTGTGATAGTCACAGATGGTTTGTGTTCACACCAGTTAAGGGCGTAGTTCTTCCACAGTTCTAGCTGCTCTAGTGCAGTCATATCGTTACGAGTAACAGCACCTGTTGGTGACTTAGTAGGGAAGCTGAACACTGTAGTAGAGTCAGGCTTCATCACACATGGTTCAGCAGGGATACCACTGTCCTTCATAAACTGTGTCAGTGGGTCTTTGTTATCACCACGAACAGTACGAATGTAGTAAGCACTATGCCTTGCATGAATACCAGAAGCTGTATCAGTAAGCTGGGATACAGTACCAGATGGTTTGACACAGGTGATAGCAGCAGAAGCAGGTACACCTAGCTTGTCAGCATAGACACGGTTGACATCAATAGCCTGTACCTTCAACTCTTGTAACCAGCGAGGGCTATCAACAGTCTTAGATAGTACAGGATTGTCCATGATGCCTGTCAATGAGACACCAAGCAGACGCTCTTCTTCAGTATTCTTCTGCCAAATCTTACGCAAGTATGGCATCTTTGTGAAGGTAGACTGTGCTGTACCAAGGATGGTGGCTAGTCGTACCTTACGGCGTAGACTTTCTAGGTCATCATGCTCACGTACCACTACCTCTGTTAGATTACAGAACTGGTATGGGCGTAGGATGATCTCAGAGCATGGGTTAGTACCCCACTCATGTCCTGTCTCTCTGCGTCCGTTCATCTTTACGTGATTGTCTGCTGCTATACGTGAGAAGATGCCACGCTCACCAGACTTAGACTCCACTAGGGATAGCCACTCACGCATGAACCCTTCCATGTCAGGCTTGTCTGTATAGGCTACAGAGTTATTAGCCAACGCACGTTGACCCTCGTTCTCCCACCAGCTACCAGACTTAGCATGTGCCATGCGTCCATCACTTAGGTTAGACAGGCTAATCATAGCTGAACGGCGTACACCACCCACGACTACAACCTCACCAATCTTACACATGATGTCGTGACACTCAATGCTAGTCAGCTTACGTCCTGCTGCACCCTTGAACTTAGCTACAACAAACTTGAACAAGTCATCAAGTGGCTCAGGTCCACTGGCTCTACCACCAAAGGTCTTGAGCCTAGCACCTGCTGGTCTGATCTTAGACAAGTCCCACTTAGGAATGTCACCTGAGTATAGGTGTGATAGTAGCTTATGCAAAGCCCTAGCCCAGCCTTCCTTGCTATCCTTAACTGCAATGACATCATCACTCATGTCTAATGCTTCAGGTACGTCAGGTAGCTTTACGATAGACTGACGCTCTACGCTGAAGCCAACACCAGTACCACACAGTAGGATAAACATAGCCTCATCAAAGGCACGGATATGATCCACTGGTAGGTAACTACAGTTATAGATGCAGGTGTTGTCACGGTCTGCTGCTACCCCTGCTGTCATCAAGGCTCTCATGCTAGGCATCACCTCAAGGTTGATGATAGCTTCCTCAATCTCTTCTAAGTCTTTAGGGGGTAGACCAGTAGTAGCAATGTAGTTGATGTATCGTTGTACTGTCTCAGGCCAAGTCTCTCGCCTGTTCTCTTCTTCTAGCCATCGTGCATATCTGCTAGTAGCAATGAATGTTTGGTAGTCAGTTGGTAGGTAATTGCTACTCATCTATTGTCTCCGTTCCCTTGTAGTACGCCACGTTCCCTGCGGCTCTCTAGTTTCTCAATGTTCATCTCAGCTATAACCTCTAGGCTATAACCAATGTCACGTGCTACTGCTGCAACGTACCACAATACATCACCTAGCTCCTTAGCTACGCTCTCCTTCTCATCAATGATACTCTTGTTATCACGGATGATCTTCTTTACTTTCTCTGCTACCTCACCTGCTTCACCAGCTAGGCCAAGGGTAGGGTAAAGGATACTAAACTTACTGTCATAAATAGCAGTAGCATTAGCTCTCTTCTGGTACTCACTGAAGTTCATTCCTCACCTACCTCTTCACCATCACTCTTGATAGCATACACACTGTCTACATAATTAAACCCTGCACCCTGTAGGAAAGATTTGAAATGGTATAGGTGGTCATGTAGATCACCCTCAGTTACAAACATCTGTTGTGTTGATGTCGTTACCTTACCATCATCATCATAAGTCTCTACCTTGTACGTCACAATGTCTGGATGTATATCAACACTCATTACCAGTTTACTCCCTTAGTTTTTTCCATAAGCTCTACCATCTTCTTTAGATACCAGATAGCTTTCTCTGCATCCTGAATAGGATTGCCCTTCTTGAACAGGCGTGAGCCTGTGTACTTAATGACATTACCATGACAGTAGCTGATGGCATCCCAATCACCTAATACGTCAACGATGTAGTCAATAGTTTCAATGCCACTAGCTGCGTAGTGGGCAGGGCTGTTCACCATGTCCTGTTGCTTCATGTATTCCTCATGCCTTAGGGTGTCCATAGCTTTACCTCACCAGTCTCTGTGTTGTACTCACCATCACGTAGGATACGTGCTAGCCTTGCGTTCTCTAGTGCTACTTCTTCAGATAAACCTTTACTCTTAAACGCAGCAACCACTGTGTCCCACGTACAACTAGACGATAGCAGCTTGTTAGCTGTGACACCACCCACTGAGGGACAGCCTTTATAGTTGTCAGTGTTGTCACCAACCAGTGTTTGATAGAAGAACTGGTAGTCAGCTTCTGCTTCAGTGACTGTAACCACTTCGCCATTGATCCAGTGCTTTGCTGGTATAGTAAGCAGGTCTTTATCTTCAGACCATATAATAGTATCTGGGTTCTTATTACCCAATATTCCCAAGACATCATCGGCCTCCAAGTTTCTGTACATAATTGTGTTGTATTGTTTAGACATATATTCTTTAGCATACCCAAGCAGCATAGGCTTACGTGTCTCTTTACGATTAGCCTTGTAGTATGATGCTACATCCTTACGGAAGTTATGCTTGTCAGTGAAAGCAATCACACAGTCCTGTGCTGGTGCTTCCATAAGTTTAGTTATCTGATCATCAATGCGTACCTCTACATCAGGCTCAAAGGAGTGCAGTGTCCACTGTCCGTCACCCCAATTGGTAGCTACCTCAGCAGATGCTGCTGCCTTGTAAGCAATGATGTCACCATCAATAAGCAGTAGGGTCATCATCTATCTCCTGTTGTTTCTCATGTTTCCTTAGGATGCGTAAGCCTGTCTGTACCTGAATGTAATCTAGGTATGCTTCAACGATCCACTTAACACTAAGACAAATACTAACACTCAAGAAAGAGCAGGTTAGTATGAGCTTCCATACGAAATCAAAGGCCATGTTGGATACACTCCTTTGCCTGTGCTACTGACATCTTAAACCACTCTCCCCTACGCTCAGCCACCTTCTCAGCAGCCTTGTGTGCAGCAGCTTCAGCCTTGCGCCTGTCCTTAGTAGATACAGAGTACATAAGTTTGTAGTTACGGAAAGGACTGCTGGTCTGATAACCATTCAGCCTGTCTTCTGCATCAAGAGCCATGCCAATCTTTACCCACTCAGGCCATGCTGAGTTAGTGATGATGTAAACATATCCCTCTGTTACAGAGTTAATAAGATTATGACTATGTACATCATCCCAAGATTTATACCTACCTGCTTTATGTAGTGGGTGTTTCTTGGAAACCTCTTTACCATTAACATACATTCTATTAGCATCACGCTTGCGTACTGCCTCTGGATTATCCTTATAGAAAAAAGGTTTACCTGTCTTTGGATTAGTGGGTGTCTGCCCAGTTGCTTCCGTACTTGTACTCACTGTCAAGTCTACATCTGAACTTGAAGTGCTGCTCAACTTCTCGCATACATCGTTGAATAAGTCTGCCTGTCTCATCTTCCTGCCCTTCCTTTACTCGTACCTGAACTTCATCGTGGATGAACGCTACAATCTGTGCGTCCAAGTTTGCTTCCTTGATAGCACGTGCAATAAACACGTACCATGTCTTACAGATTATAGCACCAGCACTCTGTAGTAGAGTATTAAGTGCAGCGTGACTGTGCCTGATAGGAATGATACGTCCGTCCAATCCCTTGACCCAGCCACGTTCATCAGCAGCCTTGGCTACTGCATCCTTAAGATACTTAAGGGCTGGTAGTTTCTTCAAGAACTTATTCTTGATTGCCTTACCTTCCTTCGCACCCTTGCCTATGATCTTGCCTGTCTTCTCATCACCACTACCATACAAGAACCCATAGATAAATGTCTTGGCTTGGTTGCGTGACTCAAGACCAGCAGCCTGTTGATTGGCAGTATGAATGTCACCATTCAGAACTACATCAGCGTAAGCCCCATCGTCATATGCAGCCATATAATGAGCAAGACAACGTAGCTCAAGACCACTAGCATCAGCCCCAAGAAGGCTGTATCCCTTAGGTGCATGGAAGAGGGAGCGACACTCCTTACCATACTCAGCACCAACGCTGGGAACCTGCGCCATGTTTGGATTAGAGTGCGTACACCTTGAAGTAACAGCACCCATATGATTAACTCTACCATGTAGCTTACCATCCTTCTCCATCTTTAGCCAAGCCTGTTTGCCTGTAGCTAGTTGACCGATACGTTTGTTAAGTAGTAGGTACTCACTGAGCATCTTGGCTTCTGGCATATCAATACCAGATAGCACTGTCTCGTCTACCTTAGGATCACCATTGTCAGTGAAAGCCTCAGGCTCCCAGCCTCTCTTCATCAGACGGTCAGCAATCTGCTGGCGTGATGCAGGATTGAATGGGATAGTCTTTGTCTTAGTCTTTAGCTCTATGACTGTAGGCTCAAAGGTATCCTGTAGTGCAGCCTCAATGTCTGCCTTACGTTGTGCTAGTTTACTATACAAAGACTGAGCAGCCTTAACATCAAAGTCAAAGCCTTGCTCTTCTTGAGCAAGTAGTAGGGTGTGGAGTTCAGCCTCTAAGTCTAGTGCAGTCTGACTAAAATTTTTCTCCACAATTTTACGATAGAGTTTCTCCGTAACTGCTGTGTCTTGGATACAGTAGTTGAGCATCTCAGGGGTATATGCTGCAAAGCTTTCGCTACCATTATTGAAGTCACCTTTTAATTCTCCTAGTCTATAGCCCCATGCCTTAAGCGAGTGGCTTCCTATTAGCTTCTGAGGAATGTATCCCCGCTTGTGTAGCTTGAAGTCAATCTCTTTAACATCAGGCCAAATAGTTCTAGAGTATACCAACGTGTCAATGACCTCACCCTTGTAGGTGTAGTCATAGAGTTTCTTCATCACACGCAAGTCATAGTCAAAGACATTATGTCCAATCAAAGTAGTAACCTTATTGTCCATAAAGTCTATGGCTGCTTGCATCTGTGTTGGGTCAAAGGTGTGTACCTCATTAGTGTCTACGTTCCTGAAGACATGACACCATACTTGTGTCACATCATCCAGTAAGTTATCTGCTTCTATATCCCATATGTATCTCATGCTCTGTCTCCGCAGTAGCTGTTAAAATTCTATCTCTTCCTCTTCTTCTTCCCATATGTCCTGCTCTACCATACGCCCAGTATCCTGATTGTAGCGTAGTGCTGAACACAGTCCTGTCTCACCAGACCAACGGTTCTTTAGAACCCTGACCTGACTTACATGGGCGTGTTCCTTATCTTGCTGGTTCCTTTCCAATCCTATTACGATGTCACTAAGCTGACCAATAGCAGCACTACCACGTAGCTGTGACATACTAGTCTGTGCGCCATCCTCATGTCCTCTGTCACCAGACGGACGCTTGAGGTGAGACACTAATATCATGCCGCAGTTAAGTTCCTCAACCAAAGCACGTAGTCTAGTCATCGTGTTGTCAATTAGCCTACGTTCATCACCGCCTTCCAAACCTGATACAACAATACTAAGGTGGTCAAGAATAATGTAATCACACTCACAACCACGCACAAGGTAACGTATCTTGGATAGAAGGTTATCGCTATCAGTACTGCCCCAATGGTCATATAAGAAAACCCTACCAGACCCAACTGTAGCATCAAACGCATGACGTAACTCCTCTTCAGGGATGTCGTTCTGTCTAAGATGTAGTGGTTTGTTTAGTTCAATAGACATAAGACCAAGAGCAGTACGCTTTACGTTCTCCTCTAGTGCTATGTATCCTAGTGTCTGCCCATGCTTGATAAAGTTATAAGCAAACTCTCGTGCTAGTTGTGACTTACCGATACCAGAGCCAGCCGTTAGCGTAACGATCTCACCCTTACGACAACCACCTGTCTTATCCTGTAGTCCCTGATACTGGTAGGGTACTGAGTCCTTGTCATCATTAGCGATAACGATATCCCACACATCAGTACCAGCCACGATACCATCAGGTCTGAATACCTTAGCACCATAGATAGCATCCACTAGTTCCCCTACTCTGTTGGCTACCAACATCTCATTGGCATCCTTGACAGGTAGTCGTACTATCTTAGCCTTGTTGGGTGGTAGGATAGCTGCACATTCCTGTGCTGCCTTCTGCCCTACGTCATCCATATCAAAGCATAGTAGTACATGGTCAAAGGTACTGAGCCACTCAATAGATTTACCCACTGCTTTCTTAGCACTAGCACAGCCAGAGGGTAGGGATACCACAGGCCACTTGTTACCTAGTACTTGCGAGACAGACATAGCATCTATCTCACCCTCACAGATGGTAACAAACTTGCTACCCTCTCGCCACAGGTGTTCACCATACAGGCCAACCTCCTTGAGACTACCTATTACAGAGAAGTCCTTGTTTGGGAAGCGTACCTTCTGTGCCTTGAGCGTACCCTTAGCATCACGGTAGTTAGCAACCTGAACCTTCTGTCCCTTGTAGGTAGAGATGCCGTAGCCCCACTTAACACAAGTGTCGTAGGAAATGCCACGCTTCTTTAGCTCCCTGAACTCTGCGTCCAAGAAGATAGTGTCTTGTGTTTCAAATAGAGACATGACTTCCTCTTCGTTGTTAGCTGGTGTTAGTACCTGACAAGAGAAGCAGTAGTGTTTACCATCACTATACAAAGCGTTGGCATCACTACTGCCACAGTGAGGACAGGCTTCGTGCCTGATAAACTCACTCTCCTCGTTCATCCAGTTCTTCCTCTATGATTGAAGCCATCATGCGTAACCCATCAGCAATCCTAGCTAGGATGGGGTCAGGGTATTTGTCTGCATCATGTATCATATTGTAGGCCATGTCCTCGTAGTCTACTGACTCGTGAAACTCTGCTTCATCTACGAACACAGAAAAGCTGATGCCATTCTTATTGAACTCAGCCTGTAAGTCTACCTCTGATACAATCTCTTCACTGCTGTCGATGATACTCATCGTAGCCACTCCTCTGGTATAGTTCCTTCTGCCCAGACAAAACCATTACGTTCTGCCCACTCACGACAGGTCATCTTAGACCCATCCTTTCTTTTCTTAGCACCCTGAATGGTAGCGTTTGCGTTCTGAAACACAAAGCGAATGTCTCTGTCTGGATACTGTGCCTTGACTGCCTTCATCTTACGCTGGCTGTCCTGTCTAAAGTATCCCTTGAGTTCTACTATCATAGTGTCTAAGCATAAGTCAGGAATGTAGTGACGTTCCACATTATAAGCAATCTTCTCTGGCTCATAAGCATATGGAACGCCACGTTTATCTAGGTCTTCAATGACCCTTGCCTCAAAAGTCCCCTTCGTCATCGGCAGATGTACCCTGTTCATCAAACATAGCGGTGTCGCTTGCATCATCCTTGGCTACAGCAGAGGTGACAAAGCCATCCTCCTCGTCAAACATAGACGCAGCACTAGCACCATACTCTACTAGTTCAATAACCTGTACACCCTTGAGGCGTAGTGATACACCCACTGACTTAGTGGCTGGCATCATGTAGGGTACAGCATCAATAGCTACTGTTACCTTAGAACCATTACCAATCAACTCCTTGCCTGTCATTGGTGTACGCTTGGCATCTACAACGATAGGCTTCTGATAAGCCTTCGTTCCATCACGCCGTGTTAGTACAGCCTTCAGCTTGGTGTTGAATAGAATGTTACCTGTCTCGTTACCAGCTTCATCATACTCTGGTGTGTAGGCAGGGGTAGTGGACAGGAGAGCCTTAAGCTTAGGCTGTTCCTTGACAACTTCTGTTAGCTTGGCCTGTGCCATGCTGTCCAGTTGTTCACACAGTTCTGCTGCTTCTGCTGCTGGTACTGATACCTTGATAGTGTACTGTCCTTCGGGGACAAACTTAGTATCTGGTTCAAATACCTTAGCCCAGAGTGCAGTTCCTTTAATGTAAAGCATATAAACTCCTTTAGCTTTTTCGGTTAAAAGGCAAGAGGGGAACTTTAGAACTACGCAAAGAAGTAGTCTGAGTGTAGTACCTTACGTATGTCTAAGTTACCCATAGCAGGTGGCAGAGGGACATCCTCTGTACCTAAAGTTTGTATAGCATGATCCCTTAGTTCGGTCAACACATCATGCTCCTCGTACATCCTGACAAACTCATCACGAATAATGTTAGACATCCTAGGCATCAGACTACTATGAGTACCATAGCTGTCGTGTACCATAGCAAAGTCTGTCATACCATGACGCTTGCAGGTGTTGATAGTCTTAGTCATAGCAGCAGCATCAAGACTATGAATAAAGTTAGGGCTACTACCAGTACCTGTGCGTCTGCGTGACACAGTGTTCTGTTCCTCTAACATATTTAGCTTGATGATCTCGCCATTGATATGTGTCTTGATACGCTTAGTCGTAGTGTTGTTGTACGACTGAAGCACAAGCCAGCCTGTTGGTGTTATCCATTCCATATGTTTATTTAGGGTAGCATACACATCTCCTATACTCTTGACATAATCCATAACCTTACTTGCGGCTACGATAACATCCCCGATAGCATCCCATACATAGTTGGATAGGTATATACTAGCAGGGAATAGGTCATCCCCAAAGGGATTGTTACCTGTCTCCTTGATCTGTTCTTCCATTGCTTCCTGAATGTACGCACGACATGAGTGCTTAGTACCTGAGTAGGGTACGATCATCACTGGCCTCTTGGTAATCTTGCGGGATACACCGAAGGCAAGCCACTGCTTTGCTATGTTGTGGTCATCCTGCATCACACGGTTGAGTGTCTCGTCTGCTACCTCAGTGTAGATATCCTGAGGCACAGCGGCAGGTAGTAGATTGGTAGCCCTACCCCCACGCTCATCCCTAAGGATGGCTGAGAGGTGCTGTAGGCCGTTGCAACTGCCATCTGCTGACACAGGTAGGGTGGAGAGGTAGCCCCAGCCCTGCTTCACTAGCGCAGAGAACTCAAAGCACCATGCTAGAAACTGGTAGGGTTTGTCTGCCTCCATCCATAGCTGGTTGTCGTATGGGTTGTCAGCTACACGGTGTACCTCATCTGCCATGTCCCATGCCCATGACTCACGCTGGTCTAGTGTGATCTTGTCGTTACCATACAGGTTAGCACCATGAATACACAGCCATCGTGCATCCTCCCAGTTGTTGATGGCTACCCCATTGCGGAAGGTAAGTAGTGACTTACTCCAGTCTGCTGACTGAGGAGAGAGGAAGGTACAGCTTGCATACTTGCGGGAACGGAAGTCATTCTGCCAGACATAATAGAACTCATCATGTCCTGCATACTCTTCTGCTACCTGTAGTGTACGCTCAACCTGTATTCTCTTGCTCACGGTGCGATTGTTATGGGAGTAGATAGCATTACGCTGGCGTGACCAGACTAAGAACTCCTCCCTCTCTGCCCCTGTCAGTTGCTTAGGTTCCTTGGTGAAGGGATACATCGGTAGTGGTAGGTCATCCTTAGCGGGTAGCTTACCCCACTCCTGTCCGTTATCCCAGATAGTTCTTAGTACCTGTAGTACAGGCTTGTTAATCTGCCAAGCCGTATGTTGCAGGGCGTTAAGGCATGAGTACTCCTCGTGTAAGTCCTGTTCTTCTAGTCGTTTTAGTTGTTGTGCTACACTCATCTTCGCCTCACTATCGGTAACTCTGGTATGTTATCACTGTAGTACCCACCACCTGTCACTCCCTCCCAGTCCTTCGGGACTATAAGGCAGGGTGCAAAGCGTGGCTTGAGTGTCTCAGCGTAGTCATTGAAACCCTTGATCCACTCCTCTGTTTCCTTAGTAGCCTTAACTATAGTGGTAGTCTTGGTCTTGCTAGACCTCTGCTTCTGTAGTTCTATCAGTCCTGTGTATCTTACAATGATGTCAATGATACGACACCCAACATGAATACGATCAGACTTACTCCACTCTGTATGCTTGAATCCATCCTTGTTCATCTTGTGTGTCAGGCCGTAGCGTCTAGCACCATAGCCCTTCTTCAGTGCCAGCTTGATGGTGTTCCTAGCTACGTTACCCTCGTCACTGATCCACTTGTCTAGTCTGTCCTGCATCTCAACAGCACCACCAATAGTATTAGCTATGTATAGTAGCCCCTGCCTGACAGAGATACTGTCAACCAGTGTAATCAGGGACAGGTAGGCTACCTCCTCTACATCCATATCCTTTATGTGTCCATAGGTTATGTCTCTGTTTGACGTAGGGTTGTCTATTAGTTCCTGAATACCAGCAGCTACGGCTGTAACAATACGAGATACAATAGCCTGACCATACCTAGTCCTGCTCTCTGCTTTCTTTGAGACAGCCTTGTCTACTGTCCTTCGGTATCTATCAATACCTGCTGTAATCATGTCATGTTCCAGAGATAACTGAGTTTCTAAAGTTCCCCTCATGGTTAGACCCCCTATAGATTACTATTAAGTATACCTATACATCCTATAATAACTAGTGATAGTGTTAGTAGTACCATAAGACCTATAACATTTTCTAGTTCGGTTAGGTATCCGTATAGTGCTACTACTAGCATAGCCATGTAAATACCATAGAGTACAAGGTCTATCATTCCTCACCATATCTTTCTAGCATCCACTGTTGCTGACTAGTTGTCACCAGTACATCACTGACAGGTTCCTCTGTCCACTCTGCTAGACATCCCAAACAAAACCATTCTACTAGTCCATCAACTGCTACTAGTGCTTCTGCTTCGTAGTTGTTACAGTATGGACAAGTCTTAAACCCCATGCTCATACCCCTGCCTCCTCTTTGACACGCATTAGTTTACCTGCTGTGTACCCATGCTTGTACTTGATGTGGTACTGTGCCTGTTCAGTACTATCATACTGGTTGTCGTA
>Ga0255783_10004669_pt1 | contig 12510 bp, 16 predicted proteins | sample 011ome_22_FD_179981 | JGI IMG/M metagenome (GOLD analysis project Ga0255783, IMG submission 179981) | Coastal salt marsh microbial communities from the Groves Creek Marsh, Skidaway Island, Georgia - 011507BT metaG (version 2) | ecosystem: Environmental > Aquatic > Marine > Intertidal zone >... | reverse complement strand
ACTGAAGCCCCAGCCGAGCTTAGGCACTGTATACAGCGGGTTAGTGTTAGCCATTAAAATCCTGCTCTTTGGAGCTTTCAAATGCGCTTGCTTGGCCCCGGCCTCACGTTTGACGACGTTTTACTGGTTCCCGCGTTCTCCCAAGTTCTCCCCAAAGACACGCATCTCACCACGCAGTTCACGCGTGACATTACCCTGAATTTACCCCTCGTATCCGCCGCAATGGATACTGTCACGGAGGCACGTCTTGCGATTGCGCTGGCGCAAGAGGGTGGCATTGGGATCGTGCACAAGAACCTCACGGCCCAAGAGCAAGCGGCTCAAGTTGCCAAAGTCAAGCGCTACGAAAGCGGCGTGCTCCGTGATCCCGTGGTCATCACACCCAACCACACCGTTCGTCAAGTCATGCAGTTGTCCGAGGAACTGGGCGTCTCGGGTTTTCCTGTTGTTGATGCGGGTAAGGTCGTGGGTATCGTGACCGGGCGCGATTTGCGCTTTGAAACCCGCTACGACCAAACCGTGGTCGAGATCATGACTCCCCGCGATCGGCTGGTGACTGTACCGGAGGGAACGACACCTGAGCAAGCGAAGGCGCTACTCAACAAGCATAAGCTTGAGCGGCTGTTGGTCGTTAACGATGCGTTTGAACTGCGCGGGCTCATCACTGTGAAAGACATTACCAAGCAGCTGAACTTTCCAAATGCGGCGCGCGATGAAGCGGGCAAATTGCGCGTCGGCGCCGCAGTGGGTGTGGGCGAGGGTACCGAAGAGCGCGTGGCCGCATTGGCTGCCGCAGGCGTTGACGCGATCGTGGTCGACACCGCGCATGGTCACAGCAAGGGCGTGATTGAGCGGGTTCGTTGGGTGAAGCAAAACTACCCACACATTCAAGTGATTGGGGGGAACATTGCAACCGGTGCAGCTGCATTGGCGTTGGCAGAGGCTGGTGCAGATGCCGTGAAGGTGGGCATCGGCCCGGGCAGTATTTGCACCACGCGAATCGTCGCTGGTGTTGGTGTCCCCCAAATTACCGCGATTGATAACGTTGCTACAGCCCTAAAGGGCACGGGCGTCCCCCTTATTGCCGACGGTGGCGTGCGCTACAGCGGCGATGTGGCTAAAGCGATTGCAGCGGGCGCCAGCACCGTCATGATGGGTGGTATGTTCGCGGGCACTGAAGAAGCGCCAGGTGAGATCGTCTTGTTCCAAGGTCGCTCATATAAGAGCTACCGCGGCATGGGTAGCATCGGCGCCATGCAACAAGGCAGTGCCGACCGCTATTTCCAAGAGTCGAGTACGGGGAATCCCAACGCGGATAAGTTGGTGCCCGAGGGCATTGAAGGGCGCGTACCTTACAAAGGCTCTGTCGTGGCGATTTTGTTCCAATTGGCGGGTGGATTGCGCGCGTCGATGGGCTACTGTGGTTGCGGCTCCATTGCCGAAATGCAGGCGCAGGCCGAGTTCGTACAAATCACATCAGCCGGCGTTCGCGAGAGCCACGTCCATGACGTTCAAATCACCAAAGAAGCCCCCAACTACCGAGTTGAGTAACGGTTAGACCGCGCAGAAGTTTCAACTAAGGGCGCGGTCAAGGTGCACGTAGCCACCATCCACATGGACCCACTGGCCCGTGGTGTGGCTGGAGGCGGGCGACAGCAGAAACACAATCGTATTGGCGAGTTCTTCCGGCGTTGACAAACGCTGCCCCAGGGGAACCTTTTGGGCAATCGATGCCAACTTACCCTTGGGGTCATCAAAGGTGTTGATCCAGTTTTCGTACATGGTCGTCATCACCTCCGCGGGTAACACAGCATTGACGCGGATGTGGTAGCGGGCCAAAGAGGCCGCCCATTCGCGCGTAAGCGCCAATTGACCGCCCTTTGAGGCGCAGTACCCACTGGTATCACCTTGGCCCGTGAGGGCCGTTTTCGACGCGACGTTCACGATAGCGCCCTTGCTCTGAATCAGAGATGGCAGGGTCAGGTGAGCCATGGTGTAGTAGTGGATCAAATTGCGCTCCAACGAGGCCGTGAAAGCGGCAGGCCCCGCCATTAGGTCAACGCGGTCATTGATACCCGCGTTGTTAACGAGACCGTCAATTCGACCAAATGTGGCAATGACTTCTGCGACGATCGCCGCGACCGCGGTGTGGTCACGCAAGTCAACCGCATGGTGCCCGTAACGCACGCCAGTTGCCGTCAATGCGGTTGCCAAGTTATCCGGCATCGGATCAAGGCCGATAAGCACGGGGCACGCACCCTCGCTGGCCAAAGCGAGCGCCGTAGCGGCCCCGATTCCACTGGTTCCCCCGGTGATGATGACCACGTGGTCGCGTAGCTGTAAATCCATCTTGAATCTCGGTTTGTGTTGTTAATGACGTGAGTCGTTGCCCACGGCGGTGGGCGCGGGCGAGAGGTTGTAGACAGCGGTTGCATTGCCGGACCAAAACCGCGTTTGCTCGGCGGCGCTGAGTTGGCGTTCAGCCCACTCGCGAGCAAAGTGACTGACTGCAGCGTAATCAGCCGCGAGGGTACAGACGGGCCAGTCGGAGCCGAAGAGGATGCGGTTTGGACCGAACGCATCCAATACCTCGTCGAAGCAGCGTGTCATGTTGTCGCGCTCAATAGCCCCAAGCGGACCGCTTTGCCAATCGGTCTCTGTCACCAAGCCCGACAGCTTGCACACCACGTGCGGTAACTTAGACAGTTGTTTGATCTGCTGGAGCCAGAGTTGCAGCGATCGGCTACTGCGCAATTGCGACGTTCTTAAATTGGGTTTACCGAGGTGATCCAGAACCAACCAGTGGCGGTCATGCCGAGCACACAAGGTAACCGCATCGGGCATTTGGTGCTCGAATACCAGTACGTCATAGGTCAGTTGATGCGCTTGTAACTGACGCAGCCCGCGGTTGAAAGCGGGTTGGGCGATGAAAGCGCCAACATCCCGTTCGTCTTGCAAGATATGTCTGAACCCCTTCAGCTTTGGGTGTTCGAGCCACTTTGCCAATGCACTGTCGATGTCAGGCAGGGTCAAATCGACCCATCCCACCACACCACAGACGCTCGGGTTGACCGAAGCCCAAGTCAGGAGTTGGCCTGTCTCTTCAGCGCGACTTTGCGCCTGCACCGCGATGCCCGCTGTCACGCCATTCGCTTGCATCTCTGGCCACACCTTTTCTGGCAGGTGATCACCTTTGAGTGACGCCATGGTGTCATTGATCCAAGGCAGGTGACGCGGATCGTAGTGCCAAAAATGCTGGTGGGTATCAATCACGTCCATGGCATGCCATTTGCAAGTGGTGGATTAGGCGCAAGATTTCTCGATCGATGTGCACAGTTGGTAGGCATGAGGCACATTTTTGGTGCGCTTGGGCTCGAAAATTGGGAGTGGAAACATGGAAGAAGTCATCAGCAAGTACGAAGCGCGATTCATTATGCAACGCCTTGGGCGCGGTGCTGAGTTCGATCATTTGTTGTACAACCTCTTGCCGACGCTCGTCGATGAGTGGGTCACGCAGGGCGTTGACGTGTCGATTGAGCATTGCTTCGTGCGTCGGGGCAATGCCTGCGCGTTGCGCATCGACTGCCTATTGCCCGCTGGCACTGAGAGCCACACCATCTTGCTCAACAGCGAGCCTCGATTATTTGCGGTATTTAACCGTGGAAAGTTACTCGATGTCGTCTCCAGTAGCAAGCTCACGGGCTTTTTAAACCAACTGGTACGCAGCCGCGCGGGATGTCAAAATCAGGGGCATGTGCAACCGATATGAAAGCCCGACCGTTCGCGAAACTCAGGTTCAGTGGTCAATCAGTAACGCCGCGGATTGGCCCGGGGGAGGCGTGTACCCCCGTGCGCTTGGTTACTTCATTCGTGCGGGGCAGTCAGCCCCCGAGGGCGTTGTGGGCCGATGGGGACTGATTCCACCATTTGCCACCACAGCAAATATTCCCTACAGCACCAATAACGCGCGCAGCGAAGAAGTCGCGCAAAAGCCGAGTTACCGCGATGCGTGGCGTCGCGGGCAGCGGTGCATCATTCCCGCAAATAGCTTCGACGAGCCGTGCTGGGAAACCGGTAAGAATGTGTGGTGGCGGTTTAATCGAGCAGATGGTCTGGCGTGGGGGCTTGCTGGGTTGTGGCACACCTGGGTCGACAAGCGGACAGGGGAGGTGATTGACAGCTACACCATGCTGACGGTCAATGCAGACGAGCACCCCATCATGGGACGCATGCATAAACCTGACCCTAAATTGCCGCCCAATCAGCAGGACAAACGCAGCGTGATTGCAATCGCCGAGGCGGACGTTGAGCGGTGGCTGTATGAGCACCCTAAGGGCGTAGCTGACCTTCTCAATCCACCGCCAGTAGCGTCTATTGCAGGGCACGCGTTGGGTTAATCTACCGGGTCACCTGAAGGTCAGGAAAGCCGTTAATTTTTGGTAACAATAGGGGGTGGCCACCAACTTGGTGTGGCCGACCCATCAGTGGAGAAACATATGGCAGTCGAATTAACTGTGAACGGTCAGCGCGTGGCGGTTGAGGCCAGTGCGAGTACGCTGTTGGTGCAGGCGTTGCGCGACCACCTCAAGCTGACGGGCACCCACGTTGGCTGTGACACCGCGCAATGCGGCGCTTGCACTGTGATTGTGAATGGCAACGCGGTCAAGTCTTGCAATTTGCTGTTGCAACAGGTCGCTGGTGCAGAGGTCACAACGATTGAGGGCTTGGCCTCAGCTGATGGCACCTTGCATCCCATGCAGGCCGCCTTTCAAGATTGTCATGGCCTGCAGTGCGGGTTCTGCACCAGTGGAATGGTGATGAGTGCGGTTGATCTGATCCAAAAAAATCCCAAGGCCACCGCAGCGGAGATTCGCGAAGGCTTGGAGGGTAACTTGTGCCGGTGCACAGGCTACCAAAACATCGTTAAAGCCGTCCAACAAGCGGCCGCCGCGCAATAAGGGAGCACACGATGCACGCATTCGAATACACCAAACCCCGCTCGTTGGATGATGCTATCGCGGCGCTTGCAGCCGGTGGGCAGGCCCTAGCAGGGGGTCAAACCCTCATCGCCTCGCTCAAACAACGGCTGGCACAGCCGGATACCTTGATCGACCTGGGAGGCATCCCAGACATCCAAGGCGTCCGTCGGGTCGGTGATGCACTGTGGATTGGCGCCATGACTACCCATCAAACGGTTGCCAACGATGCCACTGTGCAGGCAGCTATACCGGGGCTCGCGGTGTTGGCGGGTGGCATTGGTGACCGACAAGTCAGAGCGATGGGAACCATCGGCGGCTCAATCGCCAACAACGATCCTGCCGCCTGTTATCCCAGTGCCCTGATGGCGCTGGGCGCAACGGTACACACCAACCAGCGTGAGTTACCTGCCTCAGATTTTTTTCAAGGCTTTTTCACCACCGCGCTTGATGCTGGCGAATTGGTTACTGGGGTGACTTTCCCCATTCCGGGCCGCTCAGGTTATGCCAAGTTCAAACAACCCGCTTCGCGCTTCGCGATTGTGGGCGTCTTCGTGGCTGACTTTGCTGGTGCGGGCGCACGTGTCGCTATCACCGGGGCGGGCGCCGGTGTCTTTAGGCATGCAGAACTGGAAGCAGCGTTGACGCAGTCATTTGAACCCAGTGCAATCGACGGTGTGTCCATCAGCCCAGACGACCTGAGTGAAGACATCCACGCGACCCCAGCCTACCGAGCAGCTTTGATTCGGGTGCAAACCAAACGCGCGGTTACACAAGCCTTGGCATGAGCTCTGCGGTGCCATCATCGGTTGAGGCGTGGGTTGACGCGCTAGAAGCGGTGGGGTATTTCGCCGATCGGCGCTTGGCCACCGCGGTGCATCTGGCGGTCAAGTTGGAGCGCCCTTTGTTGCTGGAAGGCGCGCCGGGTGTGGGTAAAACCGAGTTGGCAAAGGCGATCGCCCGCGTGCTGTCTCGCGATATGGTCCGCCTGCAGTGTTACGACGGCCTGGACCAGCGTGACGCCCTATACGAGTGGAACTACGCCGCACAGATGCTACACGCGCGCCTCATGCAATCATCCGCGACCGCTGATGAGATTGAGGCCAGCCTCTACAGTGATAAGTACCTCATAGCGCGACCGCTGCTGCAAGCGCTGCAAGCACCTGCACCAGGCGCTGTGCTTTTGATCGACGAGCTCGATCGCGCGGATGAACCCTTTGAAGCTTTTTTGCTGGAATATTTAGGCGAGCTGCAAGTCAGTATTCCGGCGTTTGGGACCATTCGTGCCGAGAGGGCACCAATTACGATTCTTACAAGCAATCGAACGCGTGATTTGAATGACGCCGTGAAAAGGCGCTGTTTGTTTCATTGGCTCGACTTCCCGAGTCGCAACCGTGAGCTCGCCATCGTGCGAGCGCGCTTGCCAGAAGTCGGCGTGCAGTTGGCGAAGCAAGTGACGACCTTTGTGCAACGCATGCGGGCGAGTGCGGCGGAGGTCGGCCTGGGTCGTGCGCCGGGGATAGCGGAAACCCTTGAGTGGGCGAGGGCACTGACAGCCCTCAATGTCGGTGATCTCGGGGCATCGGCGGTGACCGATACCGTGGGCGTCTTGTTGAAAGATGCCAACGACTGGCAGCGTATTGAGCCTCATGTTGCGACATGGTTGGTCGCCGAGGATTCCCCCTGAGCCTCGCGACGCGCGTGGTTGATTTTGGGCGGGCGCTGCGGCAAGCCGGTATGCCCGTTGACAGCCAGCGCATAGGTATAGCGCAACAGGCCTTGACGCTGGTTGATCTATCCTCAAAGGCGGCGGTTTGTGACGCCTTACTGGCTTGTTTACTGAGCCGAATTGAGGACCGCCCAACGTTCTTGCGGGTATTCGATGCACTGTTCAGTGGCGATCCGGATGCGGACGGGCACCCCACTGGCGTGAATGCCATTAATGACCTTCAGGGCGATGCAGCGTACGCCTCGACACGGACCGATGAACGTCGGGAGGCGCCATTGGCAGACGATGACACAGCCACCGAGGGTATGAGTGCCGTACAGCGATTGCGTACGGCTGATTTCGCAAAGCTAACCCCCGCAGAATGGGCTGCAGTGACTCGGCTAGCCGATCAGAGCCGTTTGAAATTACCGAAATTTCGGCTACGTCGCGTCGTTAGTAGTCGGCGCAGAGGTGTCTTAGATTGGCGCGAGACGATGCGACGCGCACAGGCAACAGATGGTGAGCTGTTGGACCTAGGCTGGCGGGCGCCGCGCTGGCAATCGCAACCGCTGCTGCTGTTGATCGACACATCGGGCTCTATGGCGGCCTATGCGCGTACCACCTTGGCGTGTTTGCACCCGATGACCCGTGGTTTGCCTCTGCGCATCTTCGCCATGGGACACCAACTCAGCGAGCTCACGGTTGCTTTCCGGGAGCGAGACACGGATGCGATGTTGAAGGCTGCGGGTCATGCGATCGTCGACTATGCCGGTGGCACGCGTTTGGCGAATTGTATTGATGCCCTTCGCCTTCAAGGCCGCGCATTGGTGAGTGGACGGCGCCCACAGGTGGTGATTATTTCAGACGGCTTGGATACCGGCGAGATACGCGACTTGCAGATTGCCATGGCTTGGTTGACTGGACACGCGTGTCGTGTGGTGTGGCTCAATCCATTGATGCGCTATGCCGGGTATCAACCCATTGCGCGGGGCCCCAGCGTTTTGGCAGCGCATGTTGATGCCATGCTCGCAGGGCATAACCTCGCGAGTTTGGATGCACTCTCTCTTAGCCTGTCGCAAGCCGGTAAACCCGGCAACACAGCAAAGCCGTAGTCCGCTATATTGGATAGAAAGCAACGCTCACTTGGGCTGTAGGAACTGAAATGTTGACTGATGAACAGCGCAATTTTTTTAAAAGCAATGGCTATTTGGTCGTTGAGGGTGTCCTCGATGAGGCAACGGTACTCGCACCGATCCGTGCCGAATACGCGGCTTTACTTGATGATTTGATCTCGGGTTGGACAGAGCGTGGCTTGATCAAACCACCACCGACTGGCGATGGATTTTTTGAAAAGCTGTTGTACTGCTACGCCAACGGCATGGACTGGTTTCAGCCCATGGACATCTCTCTACCCGGGGACCGCATCACGCCTGAGACACCGTTTCATTTTGGCCCTGCAGTGTTCAACTTATTGCGCAATGAGCGTTTGCTGAGTTTGGTCGAGGACTTGTTAGGGCCCGAGTTGACTTCGAATCCTATTCAGCATGTTCGCCTCAAGCCGCCGACCTCGCGTTTGTCTGAAAGTGAGGTAAGGGCCCATATCACTCATACCGATTGGCACCAAGATCGCGGTGTTACACACCACGATGCGGATCAAACCGATATGGTGACCGTCTGGTGCGCCATGACTGATGCCACCATAAATAATGGTTGCTTGCAGGTTGTACCGCAATCAGACACAACTGGGCTATTGCCGCATTGTCCCAAGGTTCAAACCGCCATCGCGGATGGCTTGGTCGATTACAACCGTGCCGTTCCCTTGCCGGTTAAGTCGGGGGGTGTCGTTATTTTTGATCCGCTCACGCCGCACGCCTCGTTAGACAACCATAGCGATCACTTTCGCTGGTCATTTGACATTCGATTCAACAAGACGGGACAGCCGACAGGGCGCAGTCACTTTCCTTCTTTTGTAGCGAGAAGCCGTGAAAACCCCTCCTTGGAATTGACCGATTGGAAGAGGTGGCGTCAATCGTGGGTTGATGCCCGCGCCCGTCTAGCGGCTGCGCCGCACATCCCCATTCACAGATGGCAGGCCGATTCACCCGCCTGCGCTTAGTGTGGGATCAACTTGGGGCGTTGAAACTGAGGACGATGAAGATCAGGCCGACGATTGCACTCATCACGCCTGAAAGCAAGTGCCCCACCGTCACCGGCATCGGATGATTTTTCCGGACGATGGGCTTTTTCTTGATGTAGCAATACACATAGTAGGCGCCCAGCCACAGCATCAAGGCGCCGGGAATCAGTTGAAACCACTGCATAAAACGACCTCGGTGAACGCGTCAAGCGCCGCGCAAGCGTGCCATCATTTTCTCGGTGTTGACTTTTCTGTCGGCGTTGACTTTGGTCAGGGTGGGGCGCGTTGAAAGCTGTTTGAGGTAGTCCTTGATGGGTAGCTCCGCCAGCATATCCGCGCCGTAAATGATCTTGGTCGCGCTGGACACCAACGGCAAATGAACCGCCGCAGCGCAGTCCGCTACTGTGAATGCCGCACCCGCCACGTAAGGCGAGAATTGCGCCAACTTGGTGAACGCGGCTACGCTCTTTTTGAGGTCTTTTTGTGCCCGCTCCTTCACCGCATCGCTGACGGTCAAACCGAAAAAGGCCTCGGGGTAGAGGTTACGGGCGACCAATTCGAGGTGTAGGTCAATGTAGGTCGCTAACTCGCGCACCTTGGCCGCCTCGAAAGGATCGCTCGGATACAAGGGCGTGGCCGGGTATTGCTGCTCAATGTAATCCAGCATGACCGCTGACTCCGAAAGAGGACCGCGTTCTGTTAGCAGGTAAGGAACCTTACCCATAGGCGATACCGCGCGATCGACCTCGTTGGTCCACACCTCAACCTCTTCAAAAGGAATCTCTTTTTCGAGGAGGGCCAGTTTCACTTTGTTGTAGTAATTGCTTGCAGAAAAGCCACACAGTTTCAACATGGTTGTTCCAAAAATAATGCGTTGAGTGGATGTTGACACAAAACAGGTCAGATTGAGGGTAACCCGGCGACAAGTCGGGTTTATGCCAAGAACCCTGACACTGCGCACACGCGCAGCTGGGGTCAATACGCTTATCGTCGCGTGGGCGCTAGTTGGAAGAGGGCGCCGTCTGGGGCGTCCGTGAGCAGGTAAATCAGACCGTCCTCGGCAATGCGTACGTCGCGAATCCTGCCAACTTGACCGACGAGTAAGCGCTCTTCACCAACTACGGTTTCGCCTTCAAGCTCCAGTCTTACCAGTGTCTGGGCACGCAGTGAACCAACGAGTAGATCGCCGGACCACTCAGGAAACCCCTTACTATCCACAAACGCCATTCCTGACGGGGCAATTGAGGGCACCCATACTTTCAAAGCCTGCGCCATGCCGGCCTTGGTTTGGCCTTCGCCGATCTTCGTTCCAAGACCATAGTTCGTTCCGTGAGTGACCACTGGCCAGCCATAGTTTCTACCCGCCACCATCAGGTTGACTTCATCACCACCTTGAGGACCGTGCTCGTGGGTCCACAGCTTGCCCGTTTTGGGGTGTAGCGCGGCACCTTGAATGTTGCGGTTACCCAATGTCCATTTTTCTGGCAGAGCGCCCTCGAGTTTTACGAAGGGGTTGTCTTGTGGCACACGGCCATCGTCGTACAGTCGAATGACAGACCCGGCGTGATCATCCATTTTTTGTGCACGGTCTCTATCCCCCCGGTCGCCGAGGGTTAGATAGAGACGAAGCCACGCGAGTCGAACACGATGCGTCCACCAAAATGTTGGTTTCGCCGTGATTTGGGACGCATGCTGAAGAGGACCTCGACTGACGTCATCTGTGTGCCTTGCAATTTCCCTCTTGCCAAAGCGGTACCCCAGCCACCGTCTCCAGGTTCGTTGTAAGCCCAGTAGATCAAGCCGTTGTTTTCATAGTCGGGATGGATCGCAACATCGAATAAGCCACCTTGGCCCGCTTCCTTGATTGCCGGTAAGCCGGTAATGGGGGTCGGGTATAGCTGGAATGACGCTGTGACGAGTCTCAGACGACCTGGGCGTTCCGTGATCAGCATGCGACCGTCCGGCAAGAAGGCCATGGACCAAGGATTCTCGAGGCCTTCCAGCAATTTGTTCAGGTGAAAAGAAGTTTTAGCTGACTGCACGATACGGGTCTCCGCCTGGGCGGGGCGGAGCCCATTGGCAGATAGCAGCGCCAGCACCAGCCATGCGACCAAGCTACGGCGTGAAAGGAATCGGTGCAACAGCAACTTGTCCATAGTGGGCCTCAGGATGCGCAATTCTGGTGGGTGTCGATGTGGAATGCGGCGGGATGAATATGACACAAAACCGCTAGTTGCCGGCTCCATTTCTTTCTAAGTCATTGATTGCCAACAACTTGCAAAAAGAAGGGTGACGAACCTTGACCCCGGCACTGACTCTACAGTTAGGGCTGCTTGGAGGTCGTTCCCTAGGGGAACTTCCCGTATTCCCCACCCGTTGTCTGACCAGTTCGACTGTTTGTATCACCAAAAAGTGAAACAGACTTTGCCAGAAAATCATTCTCGATTCAATGAGTTTTTACGCCTGTTGCGCTTCAAGTGAAGGTTGGTTATTCTGTTGCTTGGCTGTCAATTTAATAACCAAAGGAGAACTTGAATGCGTCGTATGAAGGCACTAACCGTTTTAGTATTGCTTGTAGGTGTTTTAGGGCTTAGTGGGTGTGCGTCAATTAGCTCCGCTTATAAATCCGTGACTACGTCAGTTTCAGATTTCTTCAAGTCGGACAGCAAAGACAAGAAGTAAGCGACGAAGCCCTCCCAGCCAACGCTTAGCAGGCATGGCGGGGTTTTAAAGGGTTTTGAAGCTCACATTCGCAATCAAAGAGCCTCTTCTAGTCAGGAGAGGCTTTTTTATGTTCCAGCCTGAACCGGGGGCGGGGGAGGGGTTGTTACGCACTCGGATACTGTTGTACCTGCCCAGATACAAAAAATCTTTTCACCAAGAGGTCAGCTTGTATACGACGGAGGCTGCCGTCTTGCCTACTAACTGATATCCGTTGCTCTCCAAAGTTGAGTTAGTGGCAGTTTCTAAGACTTCCCTGATAGTACTCGCATGCAGAATTTCGACACAAAGCACTTGTGGTTTCGATTTCCAAGTATGCATCCCTTGAAGCGCAGTTTCGTCAAAGCCTTCGATATCGATATTCATAAAGTGAAAATCAGAGCAGTTCGATGGAGCGTACTTGTTGACTATGTTAGTTAGCGACTCGCAAGGCACTTCAATTCTTGCTGTTTGCGAGTCTTTTCGCTTCTCAGCTTCCTCTGGGGTACATGTAGCGCCTAGGTCATACTTAACAGTTGGGTTGAAGTGTAGGTTTATTGTGTTCTGACGTTTCGCAGTCTCAGCGTCCACTACGGCAGACCAAACATTGATATCGGTTTTTCTGATTTTCTTGAAAAGTTGAATGGTATGAGGACTCGCGTCAACGTTCACACCGTTCCACCCCATCAGCCAGAAATAGGCAGTGTTTGATTGTCGGAAAGGGTGGTAAGCCCCTATGTCCATATAGAAGCCCTTTTTAAACCTGCGATCAAAGAGCTTGTGAACTAAAACATCTTCCCCATGCTGCCCAAAATGGAGTCGAGCGAAGAAATTGCGTAAAAATGCAAAGAAGCGTGTTGGTGACATACAAAAAATAGCTTGCTTGAGAGGTTAATCCGGGTGAACGAAGTATCGTCCCAGCCGGAGGTTCTGGTCCAGTAACTCATAGTTGCTCAAAAATTGCTGTATGCCCCATGCGCTGCGTGAGT
>Ga0255783_10004658_pt1 | contig 12527 bp, 12 predicted proteins | sample 011ome_22_FD_179981 | JGI IMG/M metagenome (GOLD analysis project Ga0255783, IMG submission 179981) | Coastal salt marsh microbial communities from the Groves Creek Marsh, Skidaway Island, Georgia - 011507BT metaG (version 2) | ecosystem: Environmental > Aquatic > Marine > Intertidal zone >... | reverse complement strand
TTTTGCTTTTGCATGCGTTGATGAAACCATCGCTTCTACATAAAGAACGTTATGAGATGCACATTCTTTTAGATATTCATATGTGAGCTCATAATAATCTTCGGGGGTATGAATAACTGAGGTTACGATGTCATATCTTTTGATAAAATCATAAAAATCTTCCCATTGGTAAGCATATTCAGAGCCAAAAATATCAGCAGATAACTTAACTTTATTTCGTTCCGCAAATTTTCTACATAAAGATGGTGTTATAGTTGCCTCAAGATGGACATGAATTTCAGCTTTAGGTATATGGAGGGTTGAGTTCATGGAGTTTTTTTTATATTTAGAAATTAATGTCAGTTTTTAATAACATATCAAGGAGAAAGTTTATTTATGGATGCTCATGTGTTTGTGCTTCATCATTAATTTTACCTTCTTGTACAGAAGTTGCTTTATCCGATCGGCAACAATTAAATATTCTCTCAGACGATTTTTTATATTCAAGAACATTTCCTGCGTACAATAATTTTAAATCACAATCAAAATTAATTACGGGTACTTCAGAGTATAATCAAATTGTTGATATTGGATTTAAAATTCGAGATGCAATTAATATTTATTATCAAACTAATTCTCAGGAAGATCCAACTGCAAATTTTCAATGGGAATTTGTTCTTGTTGATGATGATCAAACAAAAAATGCCTGGTGTATGCCCGGTGGAAAAATTGCTTTTTATTCTGGAATCTTACCTATTCTTAAAAATGCTGATGGAGTAGCATCTGTCATGGGCCATGAAATAGCTCATGCTGTAGCAAGACATTCTGCAGAAAGAGCAAGCACTGCTATGGTAACTGATCTAGGAATTATGGCCTTAGAACAGCTGGTATTAGGACAAAGACTCCCACAGGCTGCGGGTTATGTTCGTCAATTTGGACTCGATCTTCCTTTCAACAGAAGACAAGAATCAGAAGCAGATTACCTTGGTTTAATTTTTTCTAGTTTAGCAGGATATGACATTAATGAATCTTATAAAGTTTGGGAGCGCATGAAAGAAGATATGGGGGGTTCCGGACCTTCAGAGTTTTTTAGCACACACCCATCTCCTGATAATCGGATCAAAAACCTAAAAGAATGGATACCAATTGTTTCAAAACAATATCCTGCTATAGGATAGATCAATGTTATCAGTAAAAATAAATAAACTAGACCATTCCATAGGTAACAAAAAAATTTTAAACAATATTAATTTAGAATTAGAAAAAGATAAAATTGCTTGCATATTAGGTCCTTCAGGATGTGGCAAAACTACATTGCTAAAACTTATTGCAGGTTTGTTTAAAGTGGAAAAAGGAGAAATACTTTTAGATAATGAATTAGTTAGCTCCAATAATATCCATGTAAAAACCGAAAAGAGAAAAATAGGTTTTTTATTTCAAGATTATGCATTATTCCCTCATCAAACTGTTAAAGAAAATCTGCAATTTGCTATTAGGGATAAGTCTTCATCACATACTATTGAAGAAATATTAGATGTAATTAAACTTACTGATTCCCTCAAAAAATATCCGCATGAGTTAAGTGGGGGTGAGCAACAACGAGTTGCTTTGGCACGCTCTATTATAGCAAGACCCAATCTTCTATTATTAGATGAGCCGTTTTCTAGTCTTGATTTAAATTTAAGAGAAGAGGTTAGAGATGATACATTGCACCTATTACAAAAATCGAACATCTCAGTCTTGGTTGTGACACACGATCCTTTTGAAGCAATGTTTATTTCTAATAAAATTTACATAATGGACAAGAATGGAAAAATTGTTCAATCAGGTTCCCCTAAAGAATTATACAACTTGCCTAACTCTTCATACGTCGCTAATTTTTTTGGAGAAACAAATAAATTTACCGGAGTTGTAAAAAATAAAAAAGTTAAAACACCTGTTGGTGAATTTGTTGTAGATGAAAATTTAGAAACTAAAAGTGTTAATATTTTTGTAAGACCAGAAGCAGTAAAATTAAGCCAAGAGCAAACCCCTGTTAATGGGGTAAAAGGAACTGTGATGGCATCAAAACTTATGGGGAGTTATAGTTTTGTGCATTTATCAGTTTTGAACGATGATAATGAAATTATTCATGTGCATAGTCATATGCCTCCAAATTTTTTACCTAATCAATCAAGTGCTGTAGGGATTGAAATAGATAGTCAGCAAACTTTTATCTTTCCCTCAAATTAATTAATTTAAAGAATATTTTTTAATTGTTCTACTTAAAAACACTACAGGACCTAAACCTGCTAAAACAATAATTAAAGCTGCGAAAGATGATTCTTCTAACATTTCATCAGAAGCATATTGATAAACATAAGTGGCAAGTGTCTCAAAATTAAAAGGCCTTAATAAAAGAGTAATAGGTAATTCTTTTAAAATATCGACAAAAACCAATATTCCTCCCACAAGAATATATGTGTAAGTTAAAGGCAATATGACTTTTTTTATTGTTGTTAAAAAACTACGTCCCATTGTTTTTGAAGCATCAATAAGATTAGGATTTATACGTGTTACACCTGAACGTATTGATCCATTACCAATAGCTAAAAAACGAAGAGTATAAGCAAATATTAAAACAAGAAACCCCCCGACAAAATAACTTATTTGAAAATAAAAAAGTTCATTTAACCAACCAACAAAAACTACAATGCCTACAGCCAAAATAGTTCCAGGAAAAGCATATCCGCATGATGCTAAAAAAATTACTGATTTTTGAAAAGTATTAGACTTGTAAGTTGCAACCACTACCATCAAAAAAGATAAAAACATAATTGTTAAAGATGCTACAAAAGAAATAGAAATACTTGTGATGGTAGTGTCTATTATCTCTCTAAAATTAATAATAGCATAACCTTTGATAACAAAATTTAACAATACAGAAACAGGTATTAGAAAACCAAGAAAAAGAGGGGTTAAACAAATTACAAAAAATAGTATTTTTTTGATATTTGATACATTTTCTAATTCTAATGTTTGTTGTCTACTATGTTTCTCATAGAATCTTTGATTTCTCCTTGCAATTAATTCTAATGTTAAAAGAACAACAACAATTAAAAATAATATTGAGGAAATTTGAGCAGCACCTGATAAACTATTCATTCCAAGCCAAACATTAAAAACTCCCAATGTAAGAGTTTCAATAGCAAAATAATCAACTGTTCCAAAATCAGAGATTGTCTCCATTAACACTAATGCTAAACCTGCAATAATCGCAGGTCTAGCCAAAGGAAGCGCTACAGAAAAAAAAGGTTTACGCCCATAGATTGCGGAAGTTTGAAAATAAGAAATTGGAAGAGTTATGAATGATGCACGTGTTAATAAATAAACATAGGGATACAATACTGATGACATAACTAGGATAGCTCCTTCCATAGACCTTATATTAGGAAACCAATAATCTTGTGAATTTTGCCAGTTAAAAAATTCCCTTAAATATCCTTGAACAGGGCCGGCGTACTCTAAAAGATCTGTATAAGTATAAGCAATAATATAGGCTGGAACTGCAGCAGGTAATAAAAGTGCCCATTCGAAAAAAGATCTTGCTGGAAACTCATATCGCGATACTAACCACGCAGTAGATATACCGAAGAAAAGACTCAAACTACCAACGCCTATCATTAATATTAAAGTATTAAGAAGATATCTTGGTAAGACCGTTGAAAAAAGATGTGGCCATAACGATGTGTCTCCCAAAAGAGCAGAATAAAAAATTGCTAGTACAGGTGAAATTATAATTAAAGATATAATTCCAACTGGTACTGACCAAATATTCCAATTAGACATAATGAGCTCTTATAGGCTACCAACCAACTCTATCAATAATTTTTTGAGCAGTCGGTGCTAATTCTGCTAGACGCTCAACAGGAAGTTTATCTTCTTTAAATTCTCCCCATGAATTAAGTTCCTCAGAAAGTAAGACACTTGAATTAACAGGGTATTCAAAATTCATTGTTGAGTACAACTCTTGTGCTTTAGGTTGGGTCAAGAACTCTAAGAGAGTTATAGCATTATCTTTATTTTTTGAATATTTTAGGACACCACCACCTGCAACATTTATATGATTTCCTCTATTTTCTTGATTAGTAAAAACTAAATTAATTGACTTTGCCCATTCTTGTTGTTCAGGATTTTTTTCATTAAACTTCATTTTACCAAAATAATAAGTATTCATCACAGCAACATCACAAACACCTTCATGAATTGCTTTTGCTTGTGCTCTATCATTTCCCTCTGGTTTTCTTGCTAAGTTTAAAACTAAATTTGATGCCCACTCTTCTGCTTTTTTTACTCCATTAGCAGCAATAATTGATGCCAATAAAGATCTGTTATAATCATGACTACCTGGTCTTGTGCAAATTTTACCTCTCCATTTAGGTTCAGCAAGCTCTTCTATATTCTTAATGGAGTTTAAAGGAACTCTCTCTTTTGATACTGCTAAAATTCTTGCTCTTTTTGATAAAGCAAACCACTTATTATTACTATCTCTTAGATGTGCTGGAATATTTTGACTAAGAACATTAGAATTAATTTCAATTAATAAGTCATTTTTAAGAAATTGATTTAGTCTAGCAATATCAACTGTTAAGATCAAATCTGCAGGTGTATTAGCGCCTTCTGCAAGTACGCGTTCTAACAAACCTTTTTTTGCATGTAAAACATTTACTTTAATTCCTGTTTTTTTTGTAAATTCTTCAAAAAAAGGGTTAATGAGAATTGGTTGCCTATAAGAATATACGTTTACTTCATTTTTTGCATATAAACTCTCTGAAAAACAAACTATTAAAATAAAAAAAACTATGAACCTGGTGAATTGATTTTTCATTAAAACTCTCTCTTATTTTAAATTACAAAGGTTAATAAACTATTTCTTAATTGACCCTCATATTTTTGGTAAAATAACTTAAGAAATAAATAATCAGATAAAAAATTAAATAAATGATTTAGTTTTTTTGTTATAATTATTGGGAATAACCGGTGTTATTTAGAATTAGTCTAATTAAATTTTTTTGACAACTTGAATAATTACTTAACGCAAATATTTATTAATATGATTAAATTATACTCGTTTTTATTAATAATTTTTTTTTCTATTAATACTCTTGCTCATCAACCTAGACTAAATGAAGAAGGTGATTATGCTATGTCAAAAGACGATCCTTATATTATCAAGGATCCAGAAATTTCAAAAGCAATCTATAGTACTCTAGATGGAGCTGAACATTTTTATAAAATAAAAAGTGATGAAGATTTTAATATGTATGCAGGAATTACTGTTGCAAAACAAGATGATTGCCCTGATGAATTCCAAAAGTTTTCATTCAGTATTCTTGATGAAAACTTTAACACTTTACATGCATTCGATGGTGAGTCTTTTAAATGGTGGTCTTGGTATGAGGAATATGGAAAAAAATGGTATTGGGTTGGGCCAGAGTATGGTGCAGATTTTAAAAGTACCAATATTTTTAAAAAAGGAACATACTACTTAAAAGTTAATAGCAATAGCAATGAAGGTAACTATGTCCTTGCTGTTGGTGATATTGAAAAATTTAATGCATTAGTCATAGGTAAGATGATGTTAGTTTTACCAAAAATTAATAAAAAATTTTGGAACAAAAATAATTGCAATTAAATATGAGGGCCCAATATTTGGGCCCTATCCTAAAAGATTAATTATTTGATTGATATTAATCTCGCTTTTTTTTCTTCAGGAACAATTCTCTCTAAATCTATATTTAATAGACCATTAACTAGTTCAGCATTTTTAACTTTAATGTCTTCTGAAATTGTAAAAGATCTCTCAAATTGTCTAGTTGAAATTCCTTTATGAATAACACCATTACCTTCTTCATTCACAATTTTTTCTTTTTGTTTATTTCGAACAGTAAGTGTGTTTTCTTTAAGCTCTAATTCAATATCATCTCTAGAATATCCAGCTAAAGCTACTTCAATCTTATAATCATTCTCATTTATTCTTCGAATATTATAAGGTGGATAATTTGAATTATATCGCTCCGTAGACTCTAACATTCTGTCAAATTCTTCAAAAATTGAGTCAAACCCTACTGAAAATGGTCTAAGCGAATTCCATACGGATAGGTTTCTTGTCATAAAAACTCCTTGTTAAGCAAGTTAAATATTAGCACCCACAATGGCATGCTAACGATAAAGAGATGGGAACTGTTAAAATTATTTCAAGTAAAAAAATTATTTTTTTCGTATGAAAGAAAGACCGTCAGATAATGGGAGCAATGAAAACTCCACTCTATCATCTTGATTTATGTGTGTACTTAATTCCCGAATAGTTTTGGTTTGTGAGTCATTTTTAGATGCATCAGCTACATCACCATGCCATAGCATGTTATCTATAATTATGATTCCATTTGATGGCACCAGTCTAAGAGACAATTCATAATAATTAGGATAGTTATTTTTATCTGCATCAATAAAAATCAAATCAAAAGTGTGTTGACGATCAATTAAACTTTGCATCACATCGGTGCCTGCTCCAATAATAGACTCTATTTTTGAAGTCATGCCACCCTTATCCCAATATTTTTGTGCTAAGGGTAAAAATTCTTCCGAATTATCAACAGTGGTAATTCTTCCATCAGATGGAAGTCCTCGCGCCATATATAATGTGCTTAATCCTGTAAATCGGCCTATCTCTAAACAGGATTTTGCTTTTGATATATTTACAATAATTTCTAAAAACTGTCCTTGCTCTTTAGCAATTTGCATTTGAGCAACTTTACCGAGTGCTTTGGTTTCCTTTTCTAATTCATCGACAAGGGAGTCTTTTCGGTACCCTGCTTTTTGAAGATATTTTATTAAATCATCATTAATTTTTAATTGTGTGCTCATTAGTTGATTGCTTCATACGTATATGGAAGTTTACTTACCTCCGAATCTACAATTACAAAACAATCGACAATTTTTTTTCTAACATTTTTATAATCATCTTCTGAATTTGTATAAACTGTCAAAAGAGGCGTATTTGTATCCACTTTATCACCAACTCTTAATACTTGATCATAACCAACATTAAAATTAATTTTATCCGTAACTTGTTTTCTTCCTCCACCTAGCTCAATAAGAATTAATCCTAGATCTCTTGTTTTAATTTCCTTTACCCATCCAGATTGAGGTGAAAAAATTTCTTTTTTGACAGCTTTTATTTTTAAATGATTATCATGGGAAGACATAATATTAGAAGGGCCTCCCAAAGCATGAACCATTTTTTCAAATTTTTCTGCTGCTTGACCGTTTGATATTACAGTATTAATTTTTTTCAGAGCATCTTCTTTTGAAAGATTTTGGGACATCATCAAAATTGAAGCTACTAATTCATATGTTATTATTTCCAGTCTTGATTCTTTTTCTTGGTTTTTTAAAAAATTAATACACTCAGACATTTCCAAAATATGCCCTGCACTTTTCCCTAAAACCTGATTCATATCTGTTATGATTGCCTCACATTGTAGCCCAGCACCCTGTGCTACTTTTACAAGTGAGTGGGATAATTCTCTTGCTATATCTATAGTGCTATTAAAAGATCCGTTACCTACCTTCACATCTAAAACTAATGTCTTTAAACCTGATGCAATTTTTTTAGATAGTATAGACGATGTAATTAGCGGTAAGGACTCTACTGTACCTACTATGTCTCTAATTGAATATAATTTTTTATCTGCAGGGGCTAAGTTTGATGTTTGTCCTATAATTGCACAACCAACTTCTTTTACTGTTTTCTTAAAAGTATCTAAATCAGGTTGTGTATTATAACCTGGGATAGAATCGAACTTATCTAACGTTCCACCTGTATGTCCAAGACCTCTTCCAGAAATCATTGGAACAAATAATCCGCAAGCTGCTAAAATAGGAGCAAGAATAACACTTGTTTTATCTCCAACACCACCAGTGGAGTGTTTATCACAAACTAAGTCAGTATCAACAACACCAGCCCAATTAATCGTATCCCCTGAGGTCGTCATTGCTTCAGTTAAATTAACTGTTTCTTCGGCGATCATGCCATTTAAAAAAATTGCCATACTCATCGCTGCAACTTGTGAATCTGAAAAAGATCCATCTGTAAGACCTTTTACAAATAAACAGATTTCTTCCTTGGAAAGAACTTGCTTATTTCTTTTTTTTCTAATTATTTCCTGAGGAATCATCAAATGTCACTTCTGTAATAAAGTTTTTAATTAATTGAAGAATATTATTTTCAGCCAGACTGGCATTTTCAAGTGTCTCCTTATGGCTAAGTTTAGTTTTATTCATTCCTGCTGCTAAATTAGTGATAACACTAATTGCTATAACCGGAAGGTTACAATGATTAGCAACCAATACCTCTGGTACTGTTGACATACCTACAGCATTACCACCAATTACTTTTAGCGCATTTATTTCAGCTGGTGTTTCAAAATTTGGACCAGAATACATACAATAAATCCCTTCAAAAATTTGTTGGTTAGTTTTATTGGCAATTCCAAGTAATTGATCGCGATAAAATTTATGGTAGCCATCACTCATGTCATGAAACCTAGGTCCATACTCATCTTGGTTTTTTCCAATCAAAGGGTTGTAACCACTCCAATTAATATGATCAGATATTGCCATTAAACTCCCCGCTGGCATTTTTTCATTAAGGCTTCCTGCTGCATTGGTAACAATCAAAAGTTTACACCCAATATCTTTTAATACTCGAATTGGTTTCGCGAGACTATTTGGTTCATGACCTTCATAGATATGGGAACGACCATACATGCACACTACTTTTTTATCAGCTATTTTTCCTAAAACTAATTTTCCTGCATGACCTTTTACTGTAGGTTGAGGAAAATCTGGAAGGTCAGTATAAGGTAATTCTTTAATTATATTTTGTGGTTCAAAAAAATTTGTTAACCCTGATCCAAGAATAACAGCAATTTCTGGTTGGGTATTTGTTGTTTCTAAAAAAATTTTTGAAGAAGAGTGCATTATAAATTTTCTGGACCAAAGGAATCAGGAAGCAAGTCTTCTAGTGTTGATGTTTTAATATGTCCATTAACATTACACATATGAATATTAACATCAAGTGCTGCAAACTCTCTTAATCTTTGTCGACACCCTCCACAAGGTGAGCAAAGTAAGTCTCCGGAACCTATCACCACTACTTCTTTAATTTTTGTAAAACCCTTTGCTACAAGATTTCCTATTGCGCTTGCTTCTGCACATTGAGATTGGGGGTATGCTGCATTCTCAACATTGCACCCTGCAATAATTGAATTGTCCTCTGTAAGAAATGCAGCGCCTACTTTAAATTTTGAATAAGGAACATGGGCATTATCTCTAACATCTTTTGCGGCTTGAAAAAGCTTTTCAAAATTTTCTGAAATCATATGTTCGTTTATCATGAAAAAACAAAAAAAATTATTTATTTCTAAATCTTAAACAATTCTTCTGTTAAATCAGGTAAGTCATCACCCCAGAAAACTTTTCTACGTAAAAATTCTGGATCCTTATCAAAACACATGGACATGGCTGAATTATAAACAGCCCTTGAATCAATAGTGGAGTTTAGATCTCTGCCTTCAAATAATTCTTTCTTTTTTAAACCAGGCCAATCTGTATACACCTGAGATTTTTTTAACAATCCACCTGCCATTAATATTGCACTTCCATAGCCATGCTCTGTCCCATAACCTCCGTTTTGTTTAATTGTTCTTCCAAATTCTGTCAGCGTTAAAATAAGAGTGTTATCAAAAGCTTGGCCAAGATTTTCATACAATATTTTTACAATTTCATTTACTTCTTCTAGCTCATCTGCATGAGCCCCATCAACACCCCCTTGCGCAGCGTGCGTATCAAATCCATCTAATTCAAAAACAGCTACACGTGGACCGTTTTGATCTTTAAGTTGTTTTGCAGCTTCTTGAGCAAGTTTTTTTCTATCATCCGAGTCTGTAGCAATTTGCATTGATAGTGGTCTTTGTCTAATTGTATCAAGTGTAGACTTAATGAGCTCATTATGATCACCTTTAAATTCATCATAAATACGATCTATTAATTTTGTTTCAACAAAATCTGGAGAAGGGAAAAAGTTATTATTTTGTGGGACACCTCTCAATAAAAGTGGCATCGGTAAAGATATAGCTAACCCTTTTCCAACAATATCTGATGCCAACAATCCTCTACCAAGCCATCCTGTTTTTTCTTTGTAAGGAATATGAGCGCCTGTTTCCATTAAGTTTTGCCCATCAAAATGAGATCTACCCGTGTAAGGAATGTTTGTTGCATGCACAAATGCTGCTTTGTCGTTTTGCCATAGTTTATGAAAAATTTCTAATTTAGGATGTAAACCAAAATCACTATTCAACTTAAGAACATCTTCTAAAATAAGTTTTTTTCTTAATTTTTTTAATCTTTTATCTCCAATTACTGGTACTGCTGTTAAACCATCCATCCCTCCACGTAGAGAAATAATTATAAGGTTTTTTTTCTGCATCGAGGCAAAACTTAATTTAGGAAAAAATCCAGAAAGAAATAATGTTGTTGAGCCTCCAATTAAAAAATTTCTTCTTGTACAATTCATACTTTTAATACTCCTGGTAAATTACAAATGACTCCAAATTTTCTTCCTAAATCTTTTTCAGTTGTCCCAAATCTAAATTGATGAATAAGAGATGCCATACTTTCATAATTATCAAAATTATTCTTAAGGCTACTTATAATAAAATCATGTAATTGATTTTCAGATTTAACTAACCGTGGAAGCTCCACTGAAGCAAACCAAAACCGCCGTAATAGTAATTCGGGCGACACCCAATCTGCCTCAACATCACTCCATCCATTAGGTTGTTTAGCTCGATAGGGCGAATGTCCTATTTCTCTAAGTATCCAAGATAACTGCCTCTGCCTATTAGTTGGTCTTAATTTAAAATTATAATTCATCCTATCTGCCGGTAAAGGAATATTTAAGTCAAACATTCTTGATAATTGCATAAGCCATATTTCTGGAGGATGAAATTTATGCGTACTGTCATTATATTTAAAGGCTTGCTTTATCACCGCCTTATGAATTTCAATTAAATTACCATTAGATTTATTCCAGGCTTCAATAACAGGATTAATCATGTCTGATGTTGGTTCATCTGTAATAAAATGTCGACATAATTTTGTTGATACAAACTGAATACAAACAGGATGAGTTGCAAGATCATGAATTACTTTGCCAAGCTCTCTTTTAGCATCATTTTTATACGTAACGCCTAAAACTTGCTTATCTCCTTTTTGATGCTTGTCTTGATCAAACCACACGTCTCCAGTTTCTAAATTTTTCCTACTCCATTTATGTCCCCACCCAGTCATAATATATGCTAATTGAATTACATCCTCTTGAGTATAACCTGCAGACGGAGAGACAGTATGTAACTCTAATAATTCTCTTGCGTGATTTTCATTAATGGTATCTCTTGACTCTAACCCTCTTCTAGAGTTTGGCCCCACAGACTCTGAGTTATCAAGATGATGAATCATGCACCACGATGTTGTTACTGATTGAACCATGTCTTCAAAGGTTTTTACCATATTTGGTCTAATAATTTCTCGCTGATAAGGCCCTGTACTAAACTCAGCTAAAAAATCTTTTTCACTGATAGCAAAATGATTTCCCCAGAATAGCCAAAAACGCTCAAAGACAGGTTGCTGACTATATTTTGTTTGGTAATGCCTTATAGCGTGCTCATTCAACTCAAAGTATCTCTCACCTGTTTTTAACCTAAGGTCATCTTTTGCTTTTTTGTATTCATTTTTGTCATTTTTAAATTTTTTTCTTAAAACTTCTCTGTCACCATATACCCACTCACCATATTTTTTTCTCAGTTCTTTTTCTGTAGGTATTGATCCAGGCCATAGAAATTCTGGAACAGTATTTAGTTGATTCAATGCCCAAGGAAGAGGATCGTCTGGCTTTTTATCACTTGGAGAGAGACCAAAAGCAACTCGTCTAAAAAAATTTAATGACATAGGCTTACAACCTAGTTTACAGATATTTTATAATAATAAAATAAAAAATATGAGAAAAGTATCATTAAAAATTTGCGGCATCACAAATTCACAGTCTGTCAAAACAGCCTATAAAAATAAAATAAAGTCACTTGGATTTGCGAGCAATAATCTAAATGGTCCAAACACTGCTACAGATAAAAAAATACAAATATTAATTAAAGAATGTAAAAATTATAAAATTGAATCAGTTTTGCTAACTCGCTATGTATCCTTAGATAAATTAATAAAACAAATAGACTTTACAAAGCCAAAAACTATTTCATGTTCATACCACTTTAAAAAAAACGAATTAGAACTTTTACGCAAAACATTTAAAAGGTTAAAAATTGGAGTCGCAGTTAATCCTGAAAATTTTAATATAGCATATCTTCGTAATATTAAAAATATTGTGAATATTATATATTATGATCTGAACGTATATAAAACTAAAAGTATAAAAACATATTCTTTAATGA
>Ga0255783_10004648_pt1 | contig 12540 bp, 10 predicted proteins | sample 011ome_22_FD_179981 | JGI IMG/M metagenome (GOLD analysis project Ga0255783, IMG submission 179981) | Coastal salt marsh microbial communities from the Groves Creek Marsh, Skidaway Island, Georgia - 011507BT metaG (version 2) | ecosystem: Environmental > Aquatic > Marine > Intertidal zone >... | reverse complement strand
CAGAAGAGCTACTGAGCTATTGCGCTTTGGCTTAGTAAGCCCGTCAATATGATGAGCGCAATGAAATTACGAAAATTACTCTTCAAAACTTTTTTATTTATCTTTCTCAACAACGAATAGTCGCAGTGAACTTATCTTTGTGATTTCGATGTGACTACCTCAGCATTCTTTTCATTGACTGCCATGCCAGAGTAGCCTGCAAGCAATTGAGATCGAGAGAAGCAGCGAGCTCGTTGAAAATATTTACCATTGCTCCAACGGATTGCCTGATTTTCTATTCGAATCCCCACAGCATCTGAAGCCAACCAATTTTTTTGCTATACAAAATTCTTTACCGCAGCAATCGCAATTCCAAAAATTCGAAATAATCTCTCATTCATTTGTTTCATTCTTGGTTTCGTCTTTAAACGCAAAAACAACAAGCGCTGCAGTGAGCAAGGCGATTGTTGCCAGGGTAAACCACATGCCGGCAAAGTTAGTCACCACACCCGCCTCTCCAAACACATTGCCGAGAATGCCCAGGGTGGGCCCGGCAATCATCGGCCCTACACCAAGAATAATGATGCCGAAAACGGTCTGGGCTGAATTGCGAATATCGGCGTCAGCGATACGATCCACATACATAAAGGCAGACGCAAAAAAACAGGCGTAACACAGGCCATGAAGGATTTGGCTAAACACCCCAATCATGAGTGGTGTCGTCCAGACAAACTGCCCTGCTGCATCCACCGATGGCCCAGACGCGTCCTGCAGGCTTATCAGTCCCCAAATTGCGTAACGCGCAAAATAGGCAAGCGCACCTAAGGTGATTGTCCATTTAAAGCCTAGGCGCAACAGCAAGCCACCGAGGACGGCGAGAAAGCCAATTTCAGCGAACTGACCTACGGTCATTGCCGGCGCAATATAGGTAACCAACATGCCCAGCTGGTTTTCAAAAAACGGGCCGGTCTGCATGAAATAAATTTGATGGATTACTGCAATTGGCAAGCTGGCGGCCACGAGCACAGCAAATGATCTATGTGAAAACAGTCCGAAGGCTTTCTTGAAGGCGAGCTTCTCCACACTATCCTTCTTGGGTGGAGTATGGGGCAACAGAAAACAAAAACCTGCGTAGAGATAGGCAATGCACCCTGACACTTTCAAGGTATCCGCCAGTCTTGCGGTGGCATCGGGCACTTCGGTGCCCACAAAAAACGGCGGCAAAATCTGAAACTCCAGATTGCTCTGCAGCCAGATCATGGGAAACAACCAGCTCGCAGCTATCCAGCCAATGGTTCCCCAAACGCGAACCCTTGGAAACTCCTTCTCTGAGTTTTGCAAATGGGCGAAGGCCATGGAGTTGGTCAGGGAAAGCGTTGGCATGTAGAGCACGCTATAAAGCGTCGCCAGCAGCAGCCAAGCCGTGAATGATTCTTGAAAAGCCAAGGTAATCTTTACGGTACCGCCGAGTACCAACAACACGGCAAGGAATTTCTCCGTGGAGAAATAGCGATCGGCAAACTGTCCCGCAATGAACGGCGCGCTAACCGCACCGATCGAGCCCGCCACACCGATAATCAGGCCGACCTGGCCCGAAGTGAATCCCAGCCCCCCATTCGAGACTGGTGATTGCAGATAGGTAGCAAGCACCGGCAGCCAGATGCCCCACACAGCGTACTGGAGAAACATCATCAGACTGAGGCGACTCTTAATGAAATCCAAGGGCTTGACTCTCCATCGTTATTTAAGGCGGCGGTAAGCGCACTTCGGCAGACCGAAGCCCAACCGAAATTAGTCGAACAAGGGGTCGATTGCAACCGAATTGGGTTTATACTCTTCGTACACCGACCTGAGTAACTTCAGGGAAGATATAAAAGGATAATTATCAGCATGAGAACCATCAAAGGCCCAGCGATTTTCCTGGCACAATTTGTTGGAGAAGAGGCCCCATTTAATTCACTGGAGAGCATATCCAGCTGGGCAGCAGACCTCGGTTTTAAAGGCATCCAGATCCCTAGCTGGGAGTCCAGCCTGTTTGACCTGAACCTGGCTGCCGAGAGTCAGGGCTACTGCGATGACCTACGCGGCATGTTGGCGGATCGCGATATCGAAATCACCGAACTCTCAACCCACCTGCAGGGGCAGCTTGTCGCGGTGCACCCAGCCTATGACGAGATGTTCGATGGATTCGCGGCACCCGAAGTGCAGGGTAATCCCAAGGCGCGACAGGCCTGGGCGGTAGAACAACTGCTGCTTGCCGCAAAAGCCTCCAAGAACCTTGGCTTGACGGCTCACGCCAGTTTTCCTGGCGCCCTCGCCTGGCCCTACTTCTATCCCTGGCCACAGCGCCCTGCAGGTCTGGTAGAAGCCGCTTTTGATGAATTGGCCAAGCGCTGGCTGCCTATTCTGAATGCCTTCGATGACGCCGGTGTGGATATAGGATTTGAGATTCACCCCGGTGAAGATTTACATGATGGCGTAACTTTCGAAATGTTTCTGGAGCGAGTGCACAATCACCCCCGCTGCAACATCCTGTTTGACCCTAGCCACTTGATTCTGCAGCAGCTGGATTACCTTGGCTTCATGGATGCTTACAAGGATCGCATCAAGCTGGCCCACATCAAGGATGCAGAATTTAATCCCACTGCAAGGCAAGGGGTCTATGGCGGTTACCAGTCCTGGGTCGACCGCGCCGGACGCTTTCGCTCTCTGGGCGATGGCCAGGTGGATTTCAAAAGCATCTTTTCCAAACTTGCGGCCAACGACTTCGATGGTTGGGCCGTGCTGGAATGGGAGTGCTGCCTCAAACATCCCGAGCAAGGTGCACGGGAAGGCGCGGTGTTTATCCGCGATCACATCATCCAGGTAACCGACAAAGCGTTTGATGATTTCGCCGATGCCGGGACTGATGACGCCAGCAATCGCCGTATTCTGGGACTGTCATGAAAATCAGACTAGGTATGGTGGGTGGCGGAATAGGCGCTTTTATCGGCGATGTGCATCGCATGGCCGCGCGCCTGGACGATCGTTATGAACTGGTGGCAGGTGCCTTCAGTGGCGATCCGGCCAGAACCAAAGAATCCGCCGCTGAATTCGGAGTCGCCGAAGATCGTGCATACGAAGACTTTACCACCATGGCGCGAGAAGAGCGCGCTCGGGCCGACGGCATCGAAGCCGTTGCCATTGTGACGCCAAACCATCTCCATCATGCACCGGCCAGGGCCTTTCTGGACGCGGGCATCCATGTGATATGTGACAAACCCCTCACCGCCAGTTTGGAGGATGCACGCGAGCTTCAAGCCCTGGTCAAAGAGTCGGATCTGCTGTTCGCCGTCACTTACAACTACAGTGGTTACCCTATGGTGAGACAGGCCCGGGAAATGATTGGGGATGGGGCGCTGGGCGATATCAGAGTGGTGCAGGTTGAATATCCACAGGACTGGTTGAGTACCGACCTGGAAACCAGCGGGCAGAAGCAAGCGGCCTGGCGCACCGACCCCAAACAAGCGGGATCCGGCGGTTCGATTGGAGATATCGGTACCCACGCCTTCCACCTGACAGAATTTGTCACCGGTCTTGAAGTCACCAGTCTGCTGGCGGATCTGCACGCCTTCGTCCCAGGCAGACAACTCGATGACAATGCCCAGATGCTGCTGCGTTTCAGTAATGGCGCGCGGGGCTCACTCTGGGCTAGCCAGGTGGCAGTCGGTCATGAGAATGGCTTACGCATCCGGGTCTACGGCGAACAGGCTAGCCTGGAATGGTTTCAAGAGCAGCCCAATCAACTCAGATATTCGGTGTTGGGAGAAACACCCCGAGTCATCACCCGCGGGTGCAGCGCCGCAGGCGATTGTGCCAACGCGGTAACCCGTATTCCCGGCGGGCACCCGGAGGGCTTCCTGGAGGCATTCGCTAACCTGTATCGGGACTTCGCTGATCAAATTCAGGCTCGCAAGAATCAGCAAGCAACTCCCGACAACGCAAACCTGATGCCCTCGGTGACGGATGGACTGAAAGGCGTGGAGTTTGTCGAGAAAGCAGTCGCTTCCTCGGCAAATGGTGGCATATGGCAAAGCCTGGAATCTTTGCCCTAAACCCTAGCCTAAGACCCAGCCGTAAACCCTGAGCTTTCGCCCCGGCACGGGCTGTCAGAAAGGCTTTGTCATACCACCAAATTACGTTAGTCTCTTGGCTTCAAATGAGAGAGACAAAGCCATGAGGAAAACCGATAAATCCCTGAGTCGTCGCCAGTTCTTAGGCAACGGTCTGGTGCTGGCCGCTGGCAGCCTGCTGCCGCCGCTGAGCTTAGCCCAAGCACGTCGCGTCGAGCGTGTGGGGCTTCAGCTTTACACCCTCCGAAACGAATTGTCGCAGGATTTTGAAGGCACACTGGCCAAAGTCGCAGAGCTTGGTTATCGAGAGATGGAATTTGCCGGCTATTTCAATCGAAGTGCCAGGGAAATAAGGCAAGTACTGGATGATAATGGCATGACCAGTCCCGCTGCCCACATCCAGCTGGCAGCAATACGAGCCGATTTACAGAAAGAAATCGATTTTGCCGCAGAGTTGGGGCAGCGATTCATCGTAGTGCCAATTGTTGCGAACGACGAACGCAGCCTTGACGATTTCAAACGCCACGCGGAAACCCTTAACCGTGCGGGAGAAGCCTGTCGAGCCGCCGGCCTGAAGATGGGATATCACAACCATAGCTTTGAATTTGAACGCACTGGCAATCAGGTGCATTACGATGTGCTGTTGAATGAAACGGAAGCCGAGCTGGTTGATTTCGAGCTTGACCTGTTCTGGATAACCAATGCCGAGGTAGATCCGCTTCCGTATTTTTCCAATCACCCGGGCCGCTTCAGCATGCTGCACGTGAAAGATATGGATAATTTGGGACGCATGGCACCAGTAGGTCATGGCACTATCAATTTTGCCGAAATTTTTACAAAGACTAACACTGCTGGATTCAAACATTACTTCGTTGAGCATGACAATCCCGGCAACGGGATCGCGTCAATTGCCAGCAGTATTTACACAGTTCGCAACCTGCGGTTCTAAACCACGGCCGCAGTCAGGAGGCAGTCATAAGCCTGCCAGGAGAGAACATCATGAAAACACGCAGAGAGTTCCTGCAGGGCCTTATTGTCTCCGTAGGCGGTGCGACTGCACTGAACGCTTGTAGTGGCGCCGCAACAATTGCCGCCACGGCACCGGGACAACGCGGTCGCTTTTACACCGGCAACGAGATGGCGCTGGTAAGCCGCATAAGTGACCTGATTATTCCACGCACCGAGACACCCGGCGCGCTGGACGCCAATGTGCCGGGTTACCTTGATGGCCTGATGACGGATTGGGCCAGCGATGAAACCCGCAGCAACCACCGTGAAGCACTGCAGCTCATTGCAGCGCGCCTGGATGCAGCCAGCGGCGACTTCTTGAGCGCCAATGAAGACACTTCTATCCGCGTGCTCTCGGAGCTGGACAGTATCGCTTTTTCCGGCGGCAGTGGTCTCGGTGGATACCGCTCCTTGAAGGGTTATATTACCCAGGCCTACTTCGCTACCGAAGAAGGCGCCATGGAAGAACTCAAATGGGTAGCAGTACCCGGTCGCTGGGATCCCAGCGTTGACATCACGGCTGGGGACTAAGGAGAGAAAATATGACAGATTTTGATGCAATCGTAGTCGGCTCAGGCATGAGCGGCGGCATGTCCGCAAAAGAACTCACCGAACGCGGCCTGAAAGTTTTGGTGTTGGAACGTGGCCCCGAGATCGTTCCCGAACGTGATTACACAGATCAGTTGGCCCCCTGGCAGAGCCCTAACCTGGACAACGTACCCCAGGATGAAATTAGGCAGCATTATCCGAAGCAGTACGGTGGGGTCGCCTATGCCATCAAGGAGTCCACCAAGCACTTCTGGGTGAAAGATGATGAGCATCCCTATGAGGAAGCGGAGGGCACCAACTACGACTGGCTCCGGGGCTATCATACTGCGGGTCGTTCGATCATGTGGAGTCGCCAGACCTACCGCATGGGACCCCAGGACTTTACCGCGAACAAGGAAGAAGGTGTTGGCGTTGACTGGCCGGTGCGCTACGAGGAAATCGTGCCCTGGTATGAAAAAGTGGAAACATTTATTGGCATTGCGGGCAGCGAAGAAGGTCTGAGCCAGCTACCAGACAGCGTGTTCCAGCCCGCCTTTGAGCTGACTGATGCCGAGAAGTCCTTCAAACAAAAGATCGAAACCACATTCAATGGTCGCAACGTGATTCCGGCACGCATCGCTCACCTCACGGATGCCACGGAAGAGCAGCGCTCTCTGGGCAGAAGCAACTGCCAGTCCCGCAACCGTTGTCACCACGGCTGCACCTTCAAGGCCTATTTCTCATCTTTGAATGCGACCCTGCCGGCCGCCGAACGCACCGGTAATCTCACCATCATCCACAATGCTATTGTGAAAGGTCTGGACTATGACCCCGCAAGCAATCGCGTCAGCGGGGTGCAGGTGATTGATGCGGAGACCAATGAACGCCGTACCTATACCTCAAAGGTGGTCTTTCTTAATGCCTCGGCAATTGCCTCTGCCATTATCTTGCTGCAATCAAAATCCGAAGCCTTCCCAACCGGCCTGGCTAATCGCTCAGACCAGGTCGGGCGCAACCTGATGGATCACGTAAGCGGCGCCGGTGTAGCAGGCATCATGACCGGCTTCGATGACAAGACTGTATTTGGACGTCGTCCAAGCGGCGGCATCTATATTCCGCGCTACGCCAACGTAACCGAAAACGATAAGCCCTATAAACGTGGCTTCGGTTTTCAGGGCGGCGCGCGTCCGCTGGGCAATGCCGGCGGCCAGATTGCGGGTATTGGCCGTGACTTCAAGGAAGCCCACAAGCGCCCAGGTCCCTGGCGCTTCAGCGTATTAGCCTTTGGAGAACAGCTGCCCAATCCTGACAATCGCGTTACTCTGCACGCTTCACGCAGGGACCGCTGGGGCAACCCGGTGCCGATATTTAATGTGACCTATGGTGAGAATGAACGCATCATGCAGCGAGAGGCAGTAAAAGACGCTAAGGCCATGATGGAGGCGGCAGGCTGCATTAACATCACTTCCAATGACGCCGATCTTTCTAAACCGGGAAATCGCATTCATGAAATGGGCTCAGCGCGCATGGGTCGTGATCCGGCAACGTCCGTGCTTAACGGCTGGTGTCAGGCACACGATGTGCCCAATCTGTTTATTACTGACGGCGCATTCATGACTTCATCGGCCTGTCAGAACCCTTCATTGTCTTATATGGCTTTCAGCGCCAGGGCAGCGAATTATGCGGCCGACTTAATCGCTGAGGGGGCACTCTGAGAAAAAAAGACAGAAGAAAAGGGGTCAGAGTAAAAATACAGTACTGAATTTTTACTCTGACCCCTTTTTGCTTTTTCGGTTATGAAAATCTAATCAAGGCTCGAGCGGCAGAACTTCCAGCTTTCTAATCTCCAGAGGATGGCTCTCCGCCTGCACGGAAATATAACCACCAGTCACGTCAATAGCCGAACCCGCAGCAAGCAATCGCTGGGCGTCCGGGTCTTCGGGATCGAGCTGCACACCGGAATACTCAAAGACGGTTTCGCCGTTGACGACATGTCGAATCCTGTCACTGCCCCGTACTTCCAGTTCCATGGTGACCCATTGATCGCCGTGATAGGTCTGGGAAGTTGAATTGGTGCAGTGCACCGTGATGAGTTTGCCATCCATCATATAGTGCGTGCCCGGAGAGCAGACATTGGCAGTCTGGCGCTCGTCTTCGCCATTGCCACCCAGCATCTGCGCTTCGATGGAGGCCGGAAATTCCTGATCTATGGTCATGGACTCGGGAGACTGGCTGTGAAACATGATGCCGTTGTTGCGATAGGCCCAGCCCGGGCCGTTAGTGACCTGATCTCCCACGAAGCGATATTCGACCCGCAACAGGTAATGGGTGAACGGTTCGCGATAAAAGATATGTCCGAACTCGCTGTTGAAGTCATCCCAGTTCTCATAGGAAACCTTGAACAGGCCGTCTTCCACTCGAAATGTATCAAGGTAGTTTTCGCCCAGGGGAAAACCAGTAAACTTCGGCACCCAATCATCAAGGTCTTCACCGTTAAACAGCTGAATCCAATCTTCTTGCTGATTCGACTGTGCAATAGCCACGCTGCTTAACAGTAAGCACCAAACAGTCATTCCAATTCTCTTCATTGCTTACAGCTCTCTAACCCAGATATTGCGAAAAGACACGACCTGGCCATGATCCTGCAGTGTGAGCGGCATCTTGCCACTACAGTCCTGCTCTCGCTCCTGTGCGTAGGGAACGCAGCGGGCGCCATATTCTGGCATTGGTGTATAGGTTGCGCCTTGCAACTCAACATTGTTCTGCACCACGACTCCATTGTGAATTACAGTCACATAGGCTGGCGACCGCAACTCACCATTGCTGCCAAACACTGGTGCCTTGAAGATGATGTCATAGTTTTGCCATTCTCCCGGGGGTTTGGCTGCATTTACAAGAGGCGGGTGTTGCAGATAGATGGACCCAGCCTGACCGTTGACATAAGTAGGGTTCTCCCAGCTATCGAGGATCTGCACCTCGTAGATCGACTGTAGGAAAATACCGCTATTGCCTCGGCTCTGGCCCTCTCCCTCGATAACAGCCGTGGGACGCCATTCCAAATGCAGCTGGATATCGCCAAAAGCTTGTTTGGTCTTGATGGTTCGCGAGCCCGGCGTGACGGTGACCACTCCATCCTCGATGCGCCAGCTTGCAGGCTCTTCCGAAACTGCGGTTACCCAAGCATCAAGATTGCTGCCATCAAACAGAACAATGGCATCGGAAGGCGCGGTGCGCATACCCGCGCCATCAATCTTGGCTGGCTCTGGGCCCTGCTGACGCCGATCAACGGTTTGCGCTTGCAGGACAGCGCTTAGGGTGGCCAGCGCAGAGATAGCGACCAGCTTAGTTATAGTGTGATTCAGTAAAATTTTCATCAATTGCGTCTCACGTAATAAGGTTCATGTCATCATCCCTTTCCGCCGTAATGTCGCGCCGGGATTGGTACGCACATTTTTACAGCCACTCCAGATCATAGGACCGGAACCGGCGATGCTGACATCATAATCCTGTTGTGCAGGAGTCCGTGCCGTAAATTGTGACATAAGCTTCTAACTCCCCAGCAGTCAGGCGATACCGAATCCCGGACGATAGGTCTTGTCCAGATAGGCGTTTGCCCCTTCATCATTGGTGAAACGCATGGCGCTGCCATCATACTCCAGCACCTTGTGTTCGCTGGCCCTAATCGTCGCGATATTGCCCAGCAACATGGTCTCGGTGAGTCGCCCCGAATAATCGAAACCTGATGTTGTGCGCTTGCTGCGATCCTTGATGGCGTCAATCCATTCTTGATAGATCCCGGGGGAGCGGGCCAGGGTTCTGGCTGGCGCCGATGTAGAGGCGTGGACCGATTCCGGAATGAGCTGCGGATTGCGGCCGTATACACCATGCATCAGGGTATTCTTGTCTCCCACGATGAGAACTCCTCCGTCGTTGTCCCCCATCTGGCGACCGTTTTCCAAGCCCTCTGGGCGCTCTGGCAGCAGCCCGCCGTCATACCAGGTCATCTTGACTGGCGGTCTGCCGTTACTGGCCGGAAAATCGAAGTGAATCTTAGACGCGATTGGAAAGGTCTCCAGTTCGCGACCGAAACGTGAGGAGCTGGCGGTGATTTTTGTCGGTAAGCCCAGATCCAAGGCCCAGTATGGGTGGTCGATGATGTGGGCACCCATGTCACCGACGACACCGGTGCCAAAATCCAGCCACCCGCGCCAGTTGAACGGATGATAGGCTTTTTCCACATAAGGACGATAAGGCGCCGCTCCTAGCCAGAGATCCCAACCCACGCTATCTGGAATTGGCATATTGCCCTCGGGCCTGCCTATACCCTGCGGCCATACCGGGCGATTGGTCCAGCAATGCACTTCACGAATCGTGCCCAGCGCCCCGGAAGCAACCCATTCATTGATCACCCGCGCACCCTCCTCGGCGTGACCCTGATTACCCATCTGGGATACCACATTGTTTGCCTCTGCAGCTGATGCCAACACGCGGCATTCATTCACGGTGTGACAAAGTGGCTTCTGGACATACACATGCTTGCCCATATTCATGGCATGCATCGCAATAGGCGCGTGCATATGATCAGGCGTACTGATCAGCACCGCATCGATTTCGGGCTCATTGTCGAGCATCTCACGGTAGTCACGATAGGTCTTGGCCTTGTCTCGAAACGCTGTGGCAAATTCCTGCTGCAGCGTGTCAGCGAGGCGGCCATCATCCATATCACAAATGGCATAGATATTTTCATGGGCGACGCTCTGGATGTCCGAGCGCCCCTTGCCGCCAGCACCGACGGCCGCGATGTTCAGCTTGTCACTGGGGGCAATGTAATTTTCACCACCTAGCACCGCCCGCGGCACAATCATGAACGCGGATGCCGCACCAGCACGCTTGATGAATCCTCGGCGTGAATCAGAGGCATTTTGGTCGGGACGGTTGGATTTCTTCTTCATGAATGGGAATCCTCTTGATAACCGTTATTCTGCGTGGGTCACTACTTATTGCCTGCTAGCGAGCCCTTTCAGCAGCTTTGGGTTGAAGCATATAGGCTCTGGAATTGGGAGTCCACGAAACCATTAGTCGTGAAGTCGATAGTTAGACAGGGCGTGACGGTACTATCTGGCTGCTTCAATAAGAAAAAAAGGGGAGTCACATCGTGACTCCCCCTCTACCTTGTCGGACGCGTGTTGGTACCTACATGGATTCCATCTTATAGGTCACTTTGTCCTCTGCGGTCATGTTGTACATGCCAGCAGCAGGCGCAGCTTGCAGGGTAAACCAGTAAAAATCCGCAGGCACGCCGACTTCGGCATAGAAATCCAGGTAGGGCTGGTGCTGCGGATCATCCATGGGGAGCGCTGCGCCCTCTATGTTATCCCCGGTCGCCCAAGAATGGACGCCAACAACGGCGGAGTCCGCCAGTCTGCGGACAACTCCAGCCAGGTAAAAATCGACAGCACCGGAATAGATTTCTCCGTTTTCTGGTACACAGGTGCCCAGGCCAGCCTTGTTAACCAACCGCGCTGCCTGCAAATTGGCCTCGTCATCGTCTGAGCCAGGACCATAGGCCAGAACGATAACCTTCACTTCTGGATTGTTATCAATCAGGCTCTCGACCTTGGCGGGCGTGCTTGAATCAATCACGCCGCGGAAAATTGCCCGTGTACCATCCACCTGCAGGGTGAGGGGTTGCTCGGTCGGCGAAGTATCGATAGGCCCTGAACAGGCGGCATCCACTTCCGCGATGGTCAGCATCGCACTGTTGCTGCTGCCAGTGGCGCTGGTTACCTGTAGCACTTCAATATTGGAAAACGGCAATCCGCCTGAAGCATTATAGGGTTGTATTGCCACGTAGAACGCGCTGCCAATCGGCAACTCACCGGTGATATTGAGCTGGCTTCCCACATCCAGGCTGCTGACAGGCGACAGCGACGGATAGGGTGCATAATACAATGTGTATCCCGTGGCGCCAGTGGCCTGCGTCCAAGTAATGGCGACACTAGAACCATTAACTGCGACGCTGACCGCACTATTGATCTGGGGAGGAGCAATTGAAGCAAAGCTTACGTCAGAAACATGTTGCTGAATAAAACCATTCAGCGCGGAAACCTTGGCATACACGCCAGGTGCGTTGGGGTCACCGCAGGCTGGTCCGGTTTCTGTACCGCCAAAGCTGGATAGGCCCACCTGCACAAATCCTGCTGCAGTAGGCACTACCAGCGGTCCGCCGCTATCGCCCTGACAGGTGTCTGTGGTGTCATCTACGGAAAGTCCACCAGCACAAATCATATTGCTGGTAATCGCGCCACCGTAGACGGTTTTACAGTCAGTTTCGCCGACTATTTGCTGCAGCGCTATCAGCAGTTGGTTGGAAGGATTAATGCCGCCGTCTGCGCCAACTGCTGTAGTTCCCCACCCTAAAATAAGGGCTTGGGCTCCAGCCGCCAGGGCAGCGGAGTCACTACTCAATAACTGCACAGGTTGCAGAGATATTGCCTCAGTCAGTTGCACCAGTGCGATATCGAAATCGTCTTTATTCGGACTCGTCGCTTCATCAGGTTGGTAACTCGGGTGAACCTGAATCTGGCCTATTGCCGCATTGATCACGCCCGTAGCCAGCGGACTGGCAGTATCTGAACCAAAAACCACATTTGCCTGGGCACCGGTTGCAATGTCAATCGCATCTCCTGACAAGTTGAGAAAACAATGCGCTGCAGTGAGGACCCAGGTAGGCGAAATAAGGCTCGCACCACAAAACTGGCCATCTTCATCCGCGAGGAATCCCATCCAGGAATAGGTGCTAGTTGAAGCAGCAATACCATTAATAATGGCTGACTCGTCCTGTGTGACGCTTGCGCTTTGCCCAGACTCTCTAGCAAACGCAATGGTCAGACTCGTCAGCATCACCCCGGCA
>Ga0255783_10004645_pt1 | contig 12540 bp, 10 predicted proteins | sample 011ome_22_FD_179981 | JGI IMG/M metagenome (GOLD analysis project Ga0255783, IMG submission 179981) | Coastal salt marsh microbial communities from the Groves Creek Marsh, Skidaway Island, Georgia - 011507BT metaG (version 2) | ecosystem: Environmental > Aquatic > Marine > Intertidal zone >... | reverse complement strand
CCAGGAATTTTCCAGTTGGCAATGTCGCCCGTTTCGGACACTTCCATGGCGCCGAGGACGGTGAGCTGGACTTTTTGGGCTCGAATCATACCAAATGAGGTGGCGCTATCGAAGAAGCTAGCACCAGGCAGTGCTGTGATGGTTTGCTTGCCGGCATTGATGAGGTCGGCGTCTTCATCGCCTTCAAATGGGAAGGGACCCATGCCGAGGATGCCGTTCTCGGACTGGAATTCGACGTCGATGCCGTCCGGAATGTAGTTGGCGACCAAGGTGGGGATGCCGATGCCCAGGTTGACGTACCAGCCGTCCTGGAGCTCTTGTGCAATGCGTTGTGCGATGCCGTTTTTGTCAAGTGCCATGTCGGATGGGTTTAGGCGCGCGGACGGACCGTGCGTTGTTCAATGCGTTTCTCAAAATGACCTCCCTGGAAGATGCGATGGACAAAGATGCCGGGCACGTGAATGCTATTGGGATCGAGGGTGCCGGCGGGAACCAGTTCTTCCACTTCTGCAATTGTGATTCGGCCGGCCATGGCCATCATGGGGTTGAAATTTCGGGCCGTACCCTTGAAAACGAGGTTGCCCGCTTCGTCGCCCTTCCAGGCCTTGACAAAGGCGAATTGCGCGTCAAAGGCGTGCTCTAAAATGTGTGGCTTGCCGTTGAAGATTCGTACCTCCTTGCCTTCCGCGACTTCGGTGCCATAGCCGGCGGGGGTATAGAAGGCGGGGATGCCAGCTCCTGCGGCGCGGCAACGCTCGGCAAGGGTGCCCTGAGGGATGAGTTCGACTTCGAGCTCGCCCGAAAGCATTTGGCGTTCAAATTCGTCGTTTTCGCCCACGTAGGAGCTGATCATTTTGCGCACTTGGCGCGTTTCCAGCAAAAGGCCCAGCCCAAAGCCGTCCACGCCAGCGTTATTAGAAATGCAGGTGAGGCCGGTTACGCCCGAGGCTCGCACGGCCGCTATCGCGTTTTCGGGGATGCCGCATAGGCCGAAGCCGCCAAACATGACGGTCATGCCGTCTTGGAGGCCTTCGATGGCGGCAGTTGCATGGGGGACTACTTTTCGAATCATGAGGAAAGGCTTAATTGTATTCAGACGCTTCTTCGCGGAGTTCGGCGCTTTCGGACAAATAGGTGGCGCAGTCGAGAGGGATGGTGATAGGGCCAGTAGGACGATCAAATGCGTCCCGTCGAATGCCCAAGTCTGGATTGGCGTAGACGGATTTCATATAGAGCGCCCAGATCGGCAAGGCCGTGGTAGCCCCCTGTCCATACGTCGTCGAACCAAAGTGTGCGGAGCGGTCTTGGCATCCCGTCCAAACGGCGGTGATAAGGTTTGGCACCATGCCAACAAACCATCCGTCCGAGTTATTTTGGGTCGTTCCCGTCTTACCGGCAATGGGGTTGTCAAAGCCATAGGGGTAGCCTGTAACGTAACTGCCATAGCCAGCACCCGTATGGCGGAGGCGCACCCCGGTTCCACTTTGGGTCACACCTTGGAGGAGGTTGACCATCGTGTATGCCACTTCGGGCGAAAACACTTCGCGGGTTTCGGGAGCAAATTCATCCAAAACGACGCCGTTTTTGTCTTCGATTCGAAGGAGGACAATCGGCTCCGTGTAGAGACCCTGATTGCCGAAGGCGGTGTAGGCGCCGGCCAGCTCATAGATGCTCAAATCCACGGTTCCCAGGGCGATGGAGGGCACCTCCGGGATGTCGGAAGTGACGCCCAGGGCCTTTGCCATTTGAATGACAGGACGGGGGCCAATTTGCTTCATCAAGTATGTCGTGACCGTATTCACCGAACCGGCGATGGCCTGCTTCAAGGTGAGTACCCCGCCATATTTATCGTCTGAATTGGAGGGACACCAGGGTTCGGTCAGCCCAAACTGTCCCGCTTCGATACAGGTTTGAATATTGGGAACCTGCATGCAAGGGGAATACTTCTTGTCTGCAATGGCGGCGGCATAGATAAAGGGTTTGAAGGTCGATCCGACCTGGCGGCGCCCTTGCTTGACTGCGTCATACTTGAAGTGGCGGAAGTCGACGCCGCCTACCCATGCTTTGATAAAGCCGGTTTGGGGCTCAACGCTCAAAAGCCCCGCTTGGTAAATGCTCTTGTAGTATTGGATCGAGTCCCAAGGACTGAGCACGGTATCGAGGTCGCCGCCCCAGGCAAAGATCTTCATCTCGCGGGGCGTCTTGAACTCCTTCACGATGCGCGCGTCAGACCAGCCTGAATCGCGGTAATGTCGAAAGCGCGGCGTTTGGCGCATGGCGCGGGCAATGATTTTTTGGCCTTCCGCATAAGAATCTCCGCCTTGGAAGTAAAAGGGGCCGGCCTTGCGTTTTGAAATCTGCTGGAAAAAGAGACCCTGCAGATTGGTGAGATGGCGCTCCATGGACTCTTCCGCCATGCGTTGCATCCGGCTGTCAATGGTTGTATAGATCTTTAGGCCGTCCGTGTAAAGGTTGTAGGTGCCGCCGTCGGGTTTGGGGTGCTCCGCAATCCATTCTTTCATGTAGGCACGGATGTATTCGCGGAGGTAGGGAGCCAAACCTTGGTCGTGCCCTTGGCGCTGGAAATCAAGGACAAGAGGCAAAGCGACAAGGCTATCGGCTTCTTCTTCCGTGAGGAAATCATTGCGCTCCATTTGACGCAGAACGGTGTTGCGGCGGGCCAACGCGACATCTTGGCGGTCCGCTTTGGCCGGGTTATACGACCAGGGATTCTTGAACATTCCGACCAACATAGCGGCCTCTTCGATGGTCAATTCCGCGGGCACTTTTCCAAAATAAACATTGGCTGCATTGTGGATCCCCACGCCCTGGTACAAGAAGTCAAATTGGTTGAAGTACATCGCGATGATCTCCTCCTTGGAATAGTTGCTTTCCAACCGAAGGGAGATGACCCACTCTTTTAGTTTTTGGAGAACGCGGGAGAAGATGTTGCTAGAACCCTCGCCGTGGAACATTTGCTTTGCTAGCTGCTGAGTGATGGTAGATCCGCCACCGCCCGAACCCAGGGTGACGACAGCCCGGCCCAAACTCCGAAAATCAATGCCCGCATGGTCTCGGTAGCGCTCGTCCTCCGTAGCAATCAAGGCGTTGACCAAGTGAGGAGGCAATTCGGTGTAGTCGGCATGTACCCGATTTTCCATAAAAAAGGTGCCGATTTGCTTGCCGTCGGCGGAAAGGATTTCGGTCGCCAAAAAGCTTTTAGGGTTGGCAATTTCTTCCGTGGAGGGCAGTTCGCCAAAGAGCCCGGCCCAGGTCAAGAGCAACGCAAGGATTAACGCGAGCGGGCTGCCCAAGACGAAAATCCAGAAATACTTTACGTAGGAGCGAAAGTCGGTCGACGCCATGTTACTCGGTCTTTTCTTCTTCAATGGTCAAGGCAAAATCCCGGATGCCCCGCAAGGGCTCGTCGCGCATGCCATGTTGGAAGCGGAAACGATAGATGCCCCGTTTTGGGAAGCGCAATCCGGCTTGTTTGTAGGGAAGGTTCAAGGTCTTAAGGGCGCCAATTCCTGTGCCATACCAGGTTCCTTGGGCATCGGCGAGGCGAACCTCCACGGTGTCTTGGTATTCAGACTGGTGGGCCGAACGAATCTCTCGGAAGAGATACAAGTTGCTGTAGGGATAGTCGGACGTGTGGCGAACTTGAAAGTCCACGCGGTAGACGGCCAGCGTATCCTGGATGTCCACATCCACGACAATGGCACTATCGGCGTACCATGTGTCCTCAGAAAAGGACGTGACAGACTGAACTAATGGGGCCTCTTGGCAGCCGACCAACACCAAAAGGGGGCCTAGCCACCACGCGTTATTGTTTTGCCGGGCCATGGTCTGATCGAGGCGCATTTTGGGGTTTACGGCCGCGGTTTCCGCCACCTTGACCTCTTTGAGAGCGATTCTTACCGCCGCGTTTGCGGTTTTTGCGTCCGCCTTCTCCTTTTGGGCGATCGAACCGCGTCAGGCTGTCCTCTTCGGGCTGAATCAGTTCGGGCTCGGTCGAAATCACGGCGGGTTGAACTTCTTTTTCTTCCAGCGACGCAGGCTCTTCGCCTTTTTGGTTCAGGGCAACCATCTCCGAAAAATCTTCCGCCCGCATGGCGACCCATCGGCCAGGCTCATCTTTATAGGCGAGCCAAACCATGCCTGTGAGGATGTCCATTTTTTGAACTTCCGCCTTGCCTTTTTTGGTTTTCACCCGCTGGGCCTTCGGGAAGGCTTTGAGTGCTTCAGCGTATTGGTCCAATTCATAGTTGAGGCAGCACTTCAGCTTGCCACAGTTGCCTGCTAGTTTGGTCGGATTCAGACTGAGTTGCTGGTAGCGGGCTGCCGAGGTCGAAACGGATCGGTAATCCTTCAGCCATGTGCTGCAGCAGAGTTCTCGACCACAACTGCCAATCCCGCCTAGGCGGCCTGCTTCCTGGCGTGCTCCGACTTGGCGCATTTCGACGCGAAGTCCAAAAGTGCTGGACATTTCGCGAATGAGTGCCCGAAAATCTACGCGCGCATCGGCCGTGTAGTAGAAGGTGGCGCGGGCGCCATCTCCTTGGCACTCCACATCCGAAATCTTCATCTCCAAAGCGTGTTGGGTGGCCATGGTGCGCGCACGAAGCATCAAATCGTTCTCGCGGTCGCGGGCCTCTTTCCAACGGTCCAAATCCCGTTGCGAGGCCTTGCGGTAAATCACCAAAGGATTTTCTTGGGCGGGATCGGCTTGGGCTTTGCGCATTTGGATGCGCACAAGCTCACCGGTCACGGAGATGGTTCCCACATCGTGGCCCCCGTGTGGGGTGCTCACAGTGACCGCTTCCCCGGCATGCAAGGAAAGGGGCTCGGTGAGTTTGTAAAAATCTTTGCGACCGTGCTTGAAACGAACCTCCACCCAAGGGAAGGCCTCCTCCCCAGCCGGGAGGGCCATATTGGAGAGCCAATCGAAGACGTTGTATGCGTTGCAACCCCCTGTTCCACAGGAGCCATTGCTCTTGCATCCATTGGGAACGCCCCCGGTTGAACATGTACTGCAGCCCATAGAGCGAAGATAGCATTTATCTAGGGCCCTTATGGGATGAAAACGAGGCCATTTTCTGGGAAAATGGGCCTTAAAACCGCCTGTGGAGCGTATTTATTTTGGAGAAAGTCGGGCGACATGCCGCGATTCCTTTCGCCAAAATGCATCTTTGTTCTATGAAGCGCTTTTTCCTCATTGTGTTCGCCTTTTTGGCGGTGCTTCCCGATGGGATGGCGCAAGGCATTCCTGTGGGAACATGGCGCGCACACTTTCCGCTTCGGGCTACGCACAGTGTCGCCTTGCTTGCCGAGGACGTGCTGGTGGCCAGCCCGTATGGCCTGTTGTTGTATGACCCCGTCGATAAAGTGACGACCGCCGCGACCGTGGTGGAGGGATTGAGCGATGTGGACTTGACTTGTGCCGAAGCCTCGCCCTCGGGTCAAAGGGCCCTCCTCGGATACAGCGATGGGGGACTGGACATCTGGTCACATCAGGATGTACGCCGAATTGGGGACATTCCTCAAAGCGGCGCCTATCCGGGACAATCGGCGATTCGAGCGGTGGTGTTTGCCAGTGAACAGCGCGCATTTGCGGCCACAGGATTCGGTATCGTTGAATTGAATTTGACCTATGGCGTGGTTCAAGGCACGTACCTCCTTCGGGCAGATGGCGGCACGACCCCTGCGTATGATTTGAGTATTGAAGGCGATAGCCTGTTTGCGGCCACGGCTTCGGGCCTTTGGGCAGTGTCATTGAGCGACCCCTTGTACCTCCCGGCCTCCTGGGTGGCACACCCCCGTTGGAAGGATCAGCCGCTCACTCACCTCGCCGTTCATCAAGGCCGTTTTTTGGTCCAGCCTGAAGGATCCCTGGACGTTTGGTTCGGCCATGCGGGGAACTGGACAATCGTGCCCTTGGATACGGCGAATCAACCTGTTGTGCGCCGCCTACGGACCCGTCCATCAGGATTTTTGGTCGTGCGTTCTTACGGGGTCACGGAAGTGAACCTCGATGCCAGCGTGGGCCCCACGGTGTCCTCGGGATTTGGCAACAATACCGGCTTCAATCCTTTTGATGCGGCGGTGGATGCCACAGGAACTTTGTACGTGGCCAACTTGGGCCGCGGACTCACTTTCATCGATAACCCGGACTATGCGCAGCACCGCGCTGTCCAAGATCCCCTATCTGCCCAAGCCTATGCGCTGGAGGGAGGGCCTGTGGGCTTGAATGTTTTGACGGGAGCGGTGGACGCCACGTGGACGGCAACCTATACCAACGAAGGCATTCTCCATTTTGACGGCCTCCGTTGGACGGCTATTCAGGAAAGTGCATTGGGGGGCGCCAAAGACATTTTAGACATCCAATTTGACCCGAGTGATGCCACGCATTGGTTTGCGGCGAGCTGGGGCAAGGGGGTGTTGGAATTTTCAGGCGATCAGCTTGTCCAAATTTGGAACCAGAGCAATTCCAGCTTGCAAACGGCGGCGGGTTCAGGCCCTTCGGATGTGCGGACAGGTGGCCTCTGCTGGGGCCAGGACGGGGCCTTGTGGGTCAGCAACGCCCTTTCTGCCCAGCCCCTACACCGATATGATCCTACCACGCAGCAATGGCAGGGCTATTCGGCGGGAAGCTTCAATGGGGAATCGGTCAAAACCCTCCTCCAGGACGAAGACGGCGTCTTTTGGCTGCAGTCCCGTACCGAGGGGTGGATGGCCATTCAGGTTTCGGGATCGAGCACCTCGACGCGGCGATTGACCCGGGGCCCCGGGAGCGGAAACCTCCCAAGCACCTCGGTGCCTGCCGCCGTATTTGACCACGATGGAGAGCTGTGGTTGGGGACGAGCGATGGCTTGATGGTGTGTTTTTCCCCGTACAATGCGTTCAATGGCAAAAGCATAGATGCGCAGTACCTCCTCGTCGCAGAGAATGGCATCAATCAGCGGGTGCTGAATGGACAGAACATCTTGAGTATGGCGCTGGATGGGGCGAATCGAAAGTGGATTGGCACAGCCGATGCGGGGGTCTTTTTACTCTCAGCCGATGGCTTGGAAACCATCCACCATTTCACGGCGGAAAACAGTCCATTGCTGAGCAATCGGGTGCAATCCATCTATGTCGACCCGGAGACGGGTGAGGTCTACTTTGGAACCAACCGAGGCCTTTTGTCCTACCGCGCCACGGCCACGCAATCGGCCGCCTCCTACGCGGGGATCGAAGTCTTCCCCAATCCGCTAAAGCCCGAGGATTTTGGACCCATGTCTGTCCGCGGACTCGTCCCCGAAAGCTATGTGAAAGTCACCAACACCAACGGACGGCTGCTCTATGAAGGGTATGCCACCGGGGGACAATTTACCTGGGACACCTACAGCCTTTCCGGGGAGCGGGCGCCGTCGGGTATCTACTTGTTTTGGATTACGGACCCACTTGGAACCCAGACTGCGGTGGTTCAGGGGGTGATCGTTCGCGGAAACCCATGAGCACTCATAGCGTTCAAGCGCTGATGCTCGGCAAAATCGCCTATGGCGACAAAGCGCATATCCTCAAACTTTGGACCCGCCCCTTTGGCATTCAATCCTACATGGTGCACAGTGTTCGCAGCGGCCGTTCGGGCTGGCGCCCTGCTCTTCTCTTGCCCATGACGGCCCTCGAAGCCGTGGTGACGCACCGCGACAAAGGGCAATTGGAAAAAATCTCCGAGGTTCGGGCCACTCCGCTCTGGAACCACATTCAACGCGACCCAGTGGGGCAAACATTGTGCTTGTTTGCTGCGGAGGTCTTATTGAAAACGCTCAAAGCAGGAGATAGCACCCCGGACTTTTACGATGATGTCGTGGAGATGTTGGCCCGCTGGGATCAGCCCGGGACGTCCTGGGCTATGGCCGCGGTAGAACTCTTGGCATTGGTCGCACACCACTTGGGCTTTGCGTTAGATCCCTCCCATTATGTGGAGGGCTGGGCATTTGATTTGCGTGAAGGACTCTGCGCCCCGGCCCCATTGCTCCATCCCGAGGGGCTCTCCCCGGAGGCAACTGGGGCGCTGATGCGCTGGTTCTCGGATCCGCGTTTGGTCCCGGCAAAGGGCCTCCGCCAAGAACTTCTCGACGGATTACTGACCGGCTTGCGCTGGCACCATTCGAGCATGGGAGAAATCCACAGCTTGGAGATTCTTCGGGGTCTTTCGGCCTGATTGGGCCTTACTGAAGGCGCACGGAGCGCAGCGAGGACTCGAGCTCCATCATCACTTTGCGCTTCTTCATGCTTGGCGCATAGACCAAATAGGTCAAATTCAAGATACGCCCTTGTGCTTCGTCCATGTAGGAATACGTGACAAATGGACCGCCCCCAAAACCGCCTTCGGTACGAAATTGACCCCGAGACAAGTAGGCGAAGGTGCCTCCAAGGGATTCATAGGCTTGAACCACGGGAATGCGGGGCTCGATGGCGAGGTGGCTTCCATCTTGGGTGCCTTCAAAGTAGCGGACCAACAGCTCATTTTGGCGTGTCAAGATCGCCTGGCTCGGATCCTGCTCTCCGTCCCACCCCTGCTCCCAAGCGAGGAGATACTGAATGCTCTTTTTGGTGTCTTCCCTCAAAATGGCTAATCCATCTTGTTGGAGGGTTGTCTTGAAGCCCTTGGGTAGCATCATGGATGCGAGGCCAAATTGGGCTAAAGAAGGCGGAATCGTGGCACTTTGGGTGGAGGCGATACGGCGGGCAAGTACCTCCGCATCGTGGGCATCAAATCGGGCAATGACCTCGGGCAAGCTGGCCTTCACGCGCTGAATCAAGGCCTCTTGGGAGGGAGCAATGATGGCCACCACAAGCTGCGGTTCGGCCCAGAGATTCTTGAGAACCAAAGTGCTGCTCGAATCCGGAATAATGGCGAGGGTGAGTATGCTCTTGGATCGCTTGGTCAGAGAGGAAGTGGCGTCTTGATCAATGCGCGAGAGGTCAAAGTGGGGTTCGGCCATGGGGAGGCCGTCCATGGGTTTGGCCAACTGCTCCAAAAGAATGACCCCTAAGTCTGCATCCCAAAGAGCACGGTCGCAAAAAAGGGTCAGCTCGTTGTGGGTTCCATTGCTGCTGGGAAGGCTGTGCTTTCGCGCCAGGGCGCGGGCTTCGGCTGTTTGTGGCTCCGACTGGCAGCCCACGAACAGGATGGCCGAGAGGAGAACCATGCGACCGAAGGAAGGCATCATCCGCGCACTTTAAGTTTTTGGCCGATGCGGATCGTCGTTCCACGAAGGCCATTCCAGCGTTGGAGGTCCGATACGCGTACCCCGTATTTCTTGGCGATGGCCCCGAGGGTGTCCCCGGATCGCACGGTATGGTAGGCATTGCTGCCCCGAGATGTGGCGCTGCTCGCTACCTGGGTGGGCGGGGGCAATGGGGCTTTTTTAAGTCGCTGTGCGGTTGTCGCATACAACGTGTCGGCAAAGGCCACGTAGGCGGGCATAGCCGCCTTGGGGACGACAAAACTATACACCTTCCCATCCTTGGGTCCGGGCACATGGTGCAATTTGTACTGCGGGTTGAGGATCGTGATCAGGGTACTATCAATGGACAGCACCTGGGCGACATCGTAAAGACCCACGGGTGCGGTGGCGTTGATGGTGTCTACGTCAAAGAAGGTAGTGGGCGGCATGTCCGCGCGTACCCCGTGTAGACCAGCGTAATTCATGGCATAGACGGCGGCGATGTAGGCCGGCACGTAATTGCGCGTTTCTCGGGGCAAGAAGGGCCGGATTTCCCAGTAGGTGGTTTTCCCTCCCGAATACCGAATCGCCTTGGAGACATTGCCCGGTCCTGCGTTGTAGGCGGCCAAAGCCAGTTCCCAGCTGCCGAACATGTCGTACATCTTTTTCAAGTAGCGGCAGGCCGCATCGGTGCTCTTGACCGGGTCCATCCGTTCATCGACGTATGAGCTGATTTCAAGTCCTTGCAATTTTCCGGTAGCATACATGAACTGCCACAAGCCTTTGGCCCCCACGGGACTGGTGGCAGAGGGATTCATGGCGCTTTCAATGATGGGTAAGTATTTGAGCTCCATCGGCATATTGTAGCGGTCCAAGGCCGCCTCAAAAATCGGAAAATAGTAGGTGGATCGTCCGATAACGCGCCCAAGGAACTCCTTTCGGCGGCCCAAGTAAAACTGGATGGAATTCTTGACATCGGGGGTAAAGCGCAAGTCCATCGGAGAACGTTGGTCCAGGGTTGCCAATCGCTGGGCAATCACGGCGTCGGACACCCCTAAAATATCAGCGGCGGCCGTATCAACCCCTTTGATCGCATGGTGGACGAACGTTTGTTCCGCCCGGCTGGTCAACCAACGAGCATACAGGGAGTCTGCCTTGTTGGCGAGGGGAAATTTGGGCACCAAGCTATCTCCTCCGTGTCCAAAGACGGACAGCGTCAAGGTCAAGGCCACTAAAAAGAAGAAGCGAGGCATTACAGGCGGTCTAAAATGTGAGCGGCCTGGAACATTTTGGGTTCATCAAACGGACCAGCCATAATCTGCATACCAAAAGGCAGGCCATTTGAATGAGGACCAGCAGGAATGCTCACTGCGGGGATCCCAGCGATGGGGGCTTGAACCGTAAAGATGTCTTCCAAGTAGAGCACGGTTGGGTCCGTATATTCTTGCCCTAATGGGAATGCGGTGTGCGGGGTTGTTGGCCCGATGAGGGCGTCCACTCGGGTCAAGGCCTCGAGGGTCGCATCGCGAACCACGCGGCGAGCTTTTTGTGCCTTGCCATAAAACGCGTCAAAGTAGCCGGCGCTCAAGACGAAAGTGCCCAGTAAGATGCGGCGTTGAACCTCCTCGCCGAAGCCCTCGGAGCGGGATTTTTTGTAGAGCGATTCGAGGTCCGTAGCCTGCTCACTTCGGTGTCCAATGTGCACGCCGTCATAGCGGGCAAGGTTGGAGCTCGCTTCCGCCGTGGTAAGGATGTAGTAAATGGGCACTAAAGCATCCAAATAGGGAAAATCTAGCGCTTCGACGCGGTGTCCTGCCGACGTCAATTGGTCGACCCGGTCAAAGAAGTACTGGCGGATTTCCGCGTCCAGGGCGGGGTTGTCCAACACTTCTTTGTAGTAGCCAAAGGTGAAGGGTCGCTCGGCCGGAACGGGGGCCATAGCGGGCACTGCGCGCTCGGAGCAGGTGGTATCAAAAGCGTCCACCCCGGAGATGACCTCGGTAATCAAAGCCAAGTCGTCGAGAGACCGCGCAAAGGGCCCAACTTGGTCAAAAGAGGAGGCGTAAGCTATCACGCCATGGCGCGATACGCGGCCATAGGTGGGCTTCACTCCGTAGATGCCCGTGAAGGCGGCAGGTTGGCGAATGGATCCACCCGTGTCCGAGCCCAGGGCAGCGTGGCAGATGCCTGCGGCCACCGCCGCCGCGGAGCCGCCCGAAGAGCCCCCTGGAGTTAGGGAAGGATCGAGGGGGTTTTTAACCGGCCCATAGGCGGATGTTTCATTGGAGGAGCCCATGGCAAACTCGTCACACCCTGTGCGCCCGAGAATGATGGCGTCGGCGTCGACCAATTTTTGTACGACGGTAGCCGTGAATTGGGACTCAAAACCGCGTAGCATGTTGGAGCTGGCGCTCACCCCATGACCTTTGAAGCAAAGATTGTCTTTGAGAGCCATGATGACGCCGGCGAGTGGCCCGGCTGTTCCCGCGGCGAGCTTGGCATCGACGGATAGAGCCTGGGCTCGGGCCGTCTCGGGGAAGAGTTCGATAAATATGTTGAGATCCGCCTTTTCCGCTGCGCGCTGAAGCGCCGCCTCTACCAATTCGGCACAGGAGGTCTGTCCGGCTCGGAGGGCCGAATGGAGGGAGTCAATCGAAGGGTAGATCACTCTTTGTCCTTGGACGTGTCGTCTTCGTCTTCCTTCAGTGCTTTCTTGAACTCCTTGACGCCGCCTCCCAAGCCTTTCATCAGCTCAGGAATTTTACGGCCTCCAAAAAGCAAAAGAACCAATGCCACGATCAAAACGATCTGCCAAGGGCCAACCATGCCCAGAAAAATGCTTAATGCCATGTTCTTGCGATTAGTGGGAGTAAAAGTACAAAGCCCCGGGTGGCTATTTGAGTTTTTCGGCCAACTCCCGAACCACTTTTTTCGGAGGCTTTCCTTCGTAGAGGATTTTATAGACGGCGGAAGCAATGGGCATGCGCACTTCGCGGCTCTTTTTCACATCCCGAATCAGCTTCGTCGCATAATACCCTTCGGCTACCATGCTCATTTCCAACATGGCACTGCGAACGGTGTAGCCCTTTCCAATGAGATTTCCGAGCGTGCGGTTTCGCGAAAAAGGAGAATACATGGTTACAAATAGGTCCCCAGAATAGGCGGTCCGGGAGATGTCGCGCTTCATCGGCTCAACCGCCTTGATGAAGCGCTTCATTTCTACGAGCGCGTTACTCACGAGTACGGCCTGGAAGTTGTCACCATAGCCTAGTCCGTGGCAAATGCCCGCGGCATGGCATATATGTTCTTGAGCACCGAGGC